>MPMF02066340.1_pt1 | contig 53620 bp, 50 predicted proteins | sample 1617271 | NCBI WGS metagenome assembly MPMF02 (sample SAMN05944812, study PRJNA350692) | marine metagenome | biome: marine; feature: ODZ; material: water; isolation source: 120 m water sample prefiltered with 30 um filter, filtered on to 0.2 um... | place: Pacific Ocean | collected 2012-04-09... | reverse complement strand
CTTTCTTTTTGCTCCCTTGCCTATAAGCTCAATCTAAACAAAATACATGCTAATTGGAACTAATGCCAGAAGTCCGTAGGTAATTATATTTGCCCTGAGGCAAACTGATTTTACCAACGGTGGTTCAAGCTGTTTATTCATACGTTTAACAATAAAGTATTCAATTTGCCATGAAACAAAGCAGAAAGGAATCAGTAAAACTAACATTGCCATTGGTACCAAATCACTTTCACCAGGCTCGAGCCATGGAGCATGCCATGTTACAGCTAAAAAGTTCTCCACAATTGGGTGCAGGCCCATTTCTGATAAATTATTACCACCATCACCACCGGTTATCACTTGCAATAATACCAGTACAAACCAAGTTAGTGGTATGCCGAATATAGTGGAAACAGTATTTGCAATTGCAGAAGAAATCATAGCTTTCTTAAGAGGAAGATTTAAGTTATTTTTGAAAATCTTGGCTTCGATAAAAATAATAGGAAGCAAACCTACAAGCATTAGTGGAAAAGTTAACAATATCATTGGAATACCTATATTTGCTAGCGCAGTTGTAGGAATAAAAATGGCAATTAACGCAATGATGGAATATTTTCTTTGCATAGACATCAGAAATCCTTTTCATTAATATGATCATTAACCCATAACTCAATGTAACTTGTCAACGGCTTTTTTGACTCTATCATCAATTATCTATTCACCCTGTTAAGCCCATTGCTTTCGAATGCGTTTGCATAAACTTTCGTCATAGCGTCTATCTAGGATGAGAGTCATCATTAATGGTGCAAAAAATCTTATGATCACTGTCAAGCAGATAACCTTAAAACCCCTGCTAAAATAAACTCAACAATATCGTTAATTTCTTGCCCAGATGTCCAATAATTGACCTCATGCGAAGGCAATCAAATACCCTCTACACCCTGGTGATATATCCACCTTACGAGCCAAAAAACTTTGTTATTGCATTGTTATTCAATCCTTAAATTGTTATAATTCTCACGTCAGCCCCCTCGGCGGCGATACATTGCGAACCCCGCCAGGTCCGGAAGGAAGCAACGGCAGTAATGGATTCGGGTGACGAGACCGGGCTGACCTATCGAGCAAGTTATGAATTATCAAGCATTAGCACGAAATTGGCGACCACAAACCTTAGATCAGGTAGTGGGACAAACTCACACGACCCAAGCCATTCATCATGCCTTATCTTCTAAAAACATCCATCACGCTTACCTCTTTACGGGAACACGTGGCGTGGGTAAGACCAGCATTGGTCGTATTCTTGCTAAATCTATCAACTGCCAACAAGGCATCAGCCCAAACCCTTGTGGCAAATGCGATGCCTGTCAGGGCATCGTTAATGGCAACTACCCAGACCTCATTGAAATTGATGCGGCCTCACGCACCAAAGTTGAAGATACACGAGAAGTTCTCGATCATATTAAGTTTCTTCCTTCAAGCGGTCGTTTTAAAGTCTACCTCATAGATGAGGTTCACATGCTTTCTGGTCATAGCTTTAACGCCCTGTTAAAAACCTTAGAAGAACCGCCTCCACATGTTAGGTTCATCCTTGCAACGACTGACCCTCAAAAACTTCCTGAAACGGTCATATCCAGATGCCTACACTTTCACTTAAACTTAATGGCCCTTCCGACGTTGACCGATCAAGTCAAACATATTCTCAACGCAGAGTCTATCAGTTTTGATGAAGAAAGCATCGACCTCATTGCAACTCATGCCAATGGCTCCATGCGAGACGCCCTTAGCTTAACCGATAAGATGATTCATTATTGTCAAGGCAACCTTACCATTGAAAAAGCATCTCAATGCCTAGGAACACTTCCTAAAGATCAAGTATTGAACCTATTAGAACAGATCCTTCAACGAAGCCTTCCCCAGTCATTAGATTTATGTCAAAGTTTTGTCGAAAAACAAGTTCGATGGGACCTCATCATACACGATCTGACCCTCATACTTCATGAAATGATCAAGATCCAATCTCTTCATCAAACCTTACCCTCAAAACTAGGCGTACTTGCCAAAATAGCTGACAGTGAAACGCTACAACTCATCTATCAGATTGCTATTAAATCACTACAAGAACTGCCCTACGCCCCCTCATCTCAAGTAGGCTTTGAAATGATGATCATTCGCATGATTCATTTTATTCCCCAAACAGCAGAACTCGCTATTGATACTTTAGCCAAATTGCCTAGCAATCAGTCTACACCTCTACCTAAAGCAACGATTGAAACAACAGATTTAAGCACATTACTTAGCAACAACCCCATTCAAGGGCTGTCTCGTCAGATAATTGAACAAAGCACCCTAGCACAAAAAGAAGGTTCTTATATCCTAACTGTTCAATCAGCTGTCTCTGGGCTCTTAAATACCAGTCAAAAAGAAATCATTCATGATTGGCTTAATAAAAGCACTCAATCTACCACCCAGCTTACCTTTACGATCACTGAAGAAAAACAAAATTCTCCCAATCAACAAAGATTAGCGGAAAGAAAGCAAAAGGAATCCTTAACATTCGAGGCATTAAAAAACAACCCAGACGTTCAGTCTATTCTAAAATCGTTTGAGACCAACCTCAATGAAACCAATGTCGTTACTTCAGAATAAAAACTCCGAGTATTTTCTTATCATTGTATTGTAATTACCACAATATTGGCGTTACAAGTTACCCCCACGAAACAAACCAGAAAACATCCGTGATAGCGATCCGATGCCCCACATCAATTCCCCTAAGGGATTGAAAGATGATTGATAAGGAATATAAACATAGTCATCATAATTAACCACGGGCACATCTGCCAGCCCAGGATACTCAGCATGCAACCACTCCAACGCATCAAACCATTCACCAATAGAATCAACCAAACCTAGTTCAAGCGCCTCATCCCCATTATACACCCCACCTTTGGACAATTCTTTCATGGTTTTATTACTCAAACCCCGGTTGGTTTGAACTAAATTAAGAAACCAAGAAGCAGATCGATTAACCAACCTTTGCAACTCTTTTTTGGTTTCTGCATTAAGTGGTTCAAAAGGTTGTGCTGCAGCTTTTAAACTACCACTTCTAACCGCGACAACACCCACACCAACTTTATCCAAGAGAGGTTTTACTTGAGGAACTTCCATAATCACCCCAATAGATCCTACCACAGAATTTCGATAGGAAAAAATTCTATCGGCGGGGCTTGAAACTAAATAGGCTCCAGAGGTAGCACTGGAAGAAAAACTTGCCACAATAGGAACACCTTGACTACGATAATAAAGTAACTGCTTGTAGACAGCCTCAGCATCGGTAACACCACTTCCAGGAGAATCTACCCTCAGCATAATGGCTTTTAACCCTGATGCTTGTTGATCCAACAACGTTAAAGATCGCCTTGATAATGACCCCTCCCCCATCATGTCATTGATATTAATGATGGCAATATGTTCACCTAAGTTGATGGAGGGAATGCCTTCAGTCGTCTTACCTTTATTGTCATCAGAAACTAAAGCAAATGAGATGACAATAATAATAATAAGAAACGCCCTGAAAAAAAACCGCCTTAATTGAAAAGATTTATAATGCTTGAACGCCTGATCAACAACAACTATTAAATTCTTATCGTCCATGAAATCTCCTTATCAAATTTTAACTGCAGCTAACCTACACCACTCCATGAGTCCCCCGGGAAATAAGCCCACAAGAACCGTAAACACTATCAATAAAACCATCATAGCATATGCAGGAGACGTTGTAACCTTAAAAATTGCTGATGAAACATGGCCCTCAAAATAAGCATAACGAATGACCTTCAAATAATACGCTGCGCCAATCACCGTCATTAAAATAGCTAAGAGAGCAAAAACCCACCCCCCCGAGGCAAATACTGATTGAAAGACCATCAATTTGGACATAAACCCTGCCAAGGGTGGTAAACCCATAAGCGCAAACATGATAATTAACATTAACCCAGAGCCCAATTCATTTCCTTGATTAAAACCTGCAAGATCTTGAATTTTTATCAACTCCTTCTTTCCGACCTTAATCCACTGTATCAGCATAAAAGACGCCGTACTTAAAACAAGGTAAACACTGGCATAAAATAAAGCACTCATCATGCCCATATGTGAAAAAGCCCATAAAGCCAACAAAATAAAGCCCATATGTGAAATAGAAGAATAGGCTAGCAATCGCTTGATATTCTCCTGCCTAAAAGCCAATATATTACCCAAGATAATCGATGCCAAGGCAGACAATAAGAATACATTCTTCCACTGATCCCCCATGACAGGTAATGCGTCATACGACAGCCGCATAAGAACAATCACAGTCGCCACCTTGGGTGCAGATGAAATAAATGCAGTGATGGGTGTTGGGGCTCCTTCGTAAACATCAGGAACCCACATATGAAAAGGAGCTGTTCCTAATTTAAACAACAAACCTGCCGCCATTAAAACAACCCCAATAGCCATTACCAATGTTTGCGAGCTACTCGACATAATAGGGCTAGATTGCAAACTGGCCCACTGACCATAATCTAAAGTTCCTGAGGCGGCAAAGACTAATGACATACCATATAAAAGCAAACCTGAAGCCAATGCTCCGGTAAGAAAGTATTTTACGGCTGCTTCGATCGTCTGTGGCGTCGAGATCATAACGACCAAACCATAAAGAGGCAAACTCATCAACTCTATTCCCATGTAAGTTAACAAGAGGTTCTTAGAGCCTACCATTAAAGTCATGCCAACATAGCTCATTAAAATCAACACATAGCTTTCAGCTTCTTTAAAACCCTGCTCGACCAAACTTGGCTTGGCTAAAACCCAATAAATAGCGGCGTGAGCCAATAAAAGAACCAGGCCAAACCGTGTCAAGGCATCCATTGAATACCCCCCCTCAAGAAGATAACCATTAACGGGGTACCCTAAAAACGCAATCAAGGATAAACCTAAACAGATGACCACCCCAATAGCACCAATCCATTTCTGAGCAGCTTGACAAACCGTTGAAGCAATCAAAGCGAAACACGCCCAAGCGGTTAAAACTATTTGAGGAAAAATCAGGGTTATTATTGGGCTCATACAAGGTCTCCTCTATCTGTTCACCATCTTAACCAAAGACTCTGCTGTGGGGTGAATTAGTTTAAAAATAGGGCTGGGATAAACCCCATAAAAAATGATGACCATAACCAAAACCCCCAGAGTTGTTCGCTCAACGACACCAATATCTTCCAAGGGCTTAACCACCGCTGATTCAACGGGACCAAAAAACACCCGACGAACCATCCACAAGGTATACATTGCACCAATAATTAACGAAAGGGCTGCGCACGCTGCCACAGCAAAATTCCCAGAAGCCACACCCAGTATAACAGTAAATTCACCGACAAAGCCCACCGTCCCAGGAACCCCTATGTTAGACAAACAAAATAAAATGAAAAATGCTGAAAAATAAGGCATCACTGAAGCAACCCCACCCAAATGATTGATCTCCCTAGTATGCGTTTGATGATACAACAAACCAAAAGCTAAAAACATGGCCCCTGAGCCGAAAGCATGGGCAATCATCTGGACCAGTGCGCCTTCAAAGGCCAAAACACTTGCCTTAATCCCTGCCACAGGATAAATGATAAACACACTAAATATACCCAACGTAACAAAGCCCATATGAGCGACCGAAGAATAGGCAATCAAACGCTTTAAATCAGTTTGAGCTAAAGCGATCAACCCAACACTGACAATGGCAATTAATGAAAGAATGATCATCGGCCAAGCCATGATAGCACTGGCTTTAGGAAACATCGCAATATTAAACCTTAACAACCCAAACGCACCTACTTTAAGAAGTAACGCAGCTAATAACACTGAACCTGCAGTAGGAGCCTCTGTATGAGCATCCGGTAACCAAGTGTGCAACGGCCACATAGGTATTTTAATGGCAAAGGCCACTAAACAGCCTAAAAACAAGGTAACTTGAACAGGAACACTCAAGTTCAGCCCTACCCAATCGCTGAATGCATAGCTATGAGCCTGCCACCCCAAGTAAATAATGCTCATTAGCAGTAACGTTGACCCTAAAAAAGTATAGAGAAAAAATTTAGTGGCTGCGAAACATCTTTTACCTGAACCCCAAACCCCAATGCACACGACCATCGGAATTAAAGTTGTCTCCCAAAACAAGTAAAACAACACCCCATCCAATGCAGAAAAAATCCCGATCATAGCCGCCTGCAACAATAAAAACATCGCAGTATACAAGGGCAACTTAATAGAAACCAAATAACGGGTCATACACAACACCAACAAGGTTGTAAACGCCGTTAACACAATCATCGCTACCGCAATCCCATCCACGCCTAACTGTATTTTTGAATGGATAAATGGCAACCATTGATAACTTTCTTGGAATTGATAAGTAACCTTACTTGGGTCAAAGTAATTAAATAAATCCCAACTCATCACAAAACTAAAAAGAGAAATGACCACACCGATAATATAGGCATTTTTCCTCCATATAAGTGCGCTGGCAGCCCCAACAAAATTGAGACCGATTAAACTTGAAAGAATTGGAATAGTTGTCATAGTTTCACCTAAAACCATATTAGTGAAAGAACCCACGCGCATGCAAAGACCATCATGACATACACATAATGGTACACTTTGCCCGTTTGCAAAACCTTACACCGTTCACTTATCGATGCAACAACACGCCCTGACCCATGAACAACCCATGAATCGATTATCTTTTGATCTCCCCAAAGACTCAGAATTTGACTGCATGCCTGCACAAAAGGGACAATCACAGACTCATTAAAACGATCAAAAAACCACTTTTGTTCTAGAATATAGACACCAGGAGACAACAGACTCTTGAGCTTATCCCCTACTTTTTGATTAACCACCGACAGGTAATAAGTCATCGATATACCTAACAGAACCAACCAAAAAGGTATGTGTTTCCATGCCATGAGTGCTGTCTGAAAAGGGTGTACATAATGATGAGCTAAAGCATTAAATGCCGGTTCATATTTAGGTAACACTTGGATGGCTCCTTTATACCAATGAATATCCAGCATAACGCCAGCAACACCCCAAGCAATACAACAGGAGGGTATGGCCAAGATAATCAACGGCGCCCAAACTGATGCTGAGACCTCTTCAGCATCATCATAGTGCCCTGCAGAAGGGGCAATAAAGACCAAAAAGAAAGCCCTAAAAATATAAGCAGCGGTAACCAAAGCCCCCAATGTTAAACAGATTGCACTGTACTCAGAACCAAACTTAGTCGACAACCCCACCACTTCAATAATGGCATCTTTTGAGTAGAACCCTGCAAAAAATGGAACTGCACTTAAAGACAACGATCCTATCAAGAAGGTAATGGCCGTAATGGGCATGCGCTTCATTAAGCCTCCCATCTTTCTGATATCCTGCTCATGATGGCACGCAAGAATAACTGACCCTGCTCCCAAAAATAGCAGCGCTTTAAAGAACGCGTGCGTTAGCAAGTGGAAAATAGCAAAATGATAAGCAGAAACACCACAAGCCGCCATCATATAACCTAATTGGGAAAGTGTAGAATACGCGATGATACGCTTAATATCATGTTGAACCAGACCGACCAAACCTAGCATCAGAGCCCCAGAAGCCCCTATGATTAATACCATACTTAGAACAGAAGGTGCTAATTCATACAGCGGGGATAACCTTGCCAATAAATAAACTCCAGCTGTTACCATAGTAGCCGCATGAATCAATGCTGATATAGGGGTAGGACCCTCCATAGATTCTGGCAACCATACATGCAAAGGCATTTGAGCTGATTTTCCCATGGCGCCGATGAAAAGCAACCCTGCTGTACATTCAGCATAAGAGACCTTTCCTAACAACGGCACATTCATAAACCCGACAGCAAAGGCATCAACATTCTTAAAAAGGTCAACAAAATTCAAACTACCCAACACTTTAAGAATCATAGCTATGCCTAACAATAACCCAACATCTCCAACCCTATTGACAAGAAAAGCCTTAAAGCTTCCCACAGCAGCTGAGTTCTTATGGTGCCAAAAACCAATGAGCAGATAAGATACCAAGCCAACCCCTTCCCACCCAAAAAATATTTGTAAGAAATTATTAGCCATCACTAAACTTAACATGGCAAAGGTAAACAAAGAAACGTAAGAGAAAAATCGTTGGTAGCCCGGATCCCCTTTCATGTAACCGATGGAGTAAATATGGACCAACAATGAAATACTGGTCACAATAAACATCATAATAACGGTTAGTTTATCTAACCAAACCCCAATCTTAAACGTCACCAAGCTTGTTTTAATCCAATAAAAAAACGTAAGATCAACAACTTTTGCATCCATTATTAAATAGCTATGCATAATAATTAAGGTGCAGATAAAACTCATACTGACACCCGCAATGGTCAACGTATGAGCCCCAGAACTTCCAACTCTATCAGCAAACATTCCGGCTAAAATCGCCCCAATTAAAGGGGAAACTAAAACAAGACCGCATAACGGCTTTAATAATTCAGTGATCATGCTATTAACCTTTTAAATGATCCAAACCTTCAACATCGACATTATGTTGACTTCGATACAAGAGAATGACAATGGCTAAACCGATGGCAGTTTCAGCTGCTGCTACGGTCAGAATGAAAAAGACAAAAACTTGCCCTGCAATATTCTGAAGCCAATAAGAGAAAGCAATAAAATTCATGTTGACAGCTAACAACATGAGTTCAACACACATCAACAATGAAATAATATTGCGACGATTAACCACCAAACCAATGAGGCTAATGAACAACAATAATGATGTTAGCCCTAATACATGAAGAACTGGAATCATACATCCACCTCATTTTTAATTGTCTCAGATGTTATGTTAACAAGTTCAATACAGTCTTCTTTTTGTCTGGCAATTTGTTCAGAAATGACTTGAGACTTGACTTTAACAGCCCCCCTAAAGACCAAACTTACCGCGGCAACAATGGCCACCAACAACACCAGTCCTGCCGCCTGAAAACTCAAGAAATAATGGGTGTATAATTCTCGAGCCAATACCATTGAATTAGACCCCTGAGAATACATTATGGGAGACATTTCAACTGTTTTCCAACTCAGTAATGGTGCCTTTCCCTGAAACCAAGTCCACCCTGCCATGAACGCTAATACAGACAAAAAGAACAATAGATAAGGCCATGATTGACTCAATTTAAAGGGCTTAGGAAGGCTATCCTGATGAACCATCATAACCACAAATAAAAATAAAGTCATCACAGCCCCGACATAAACAAAAATTAATGCCAACGCTAGAAATTCCGCCGTAAATAAAACCCAAAGAATAGCACTCAAGAAAAAACAACCAATTAACGAAAAAACAGATCTAATAGGTTGCTGACTAAAGACAACGTTGCACGCTGCTAAAATGAGCAAAAAAGATACCGAATAAAAAATAATCTCTACCATGCCATAACCTCAACGATGATCTTTATCTTCTTCACGGTCTGAAGCCAATTGATCTTCATAACGATCCCCTATCATAAGCAGTTCTTGTTTAGTTAAAATATTCTGACCTCTCTCGGTAAAGCAATAATGACTTTCAGGTGTCAACACTATCGAGTCTACTGGACAAGACTCTTCACATAAACCGCAATTAATACATTTAAACGTATCAATATCGAACCGTGTTGTTCTTCGTGAACCATCCTCTCTTTCCTTGGCTTCTATGGTAATGGCTAAGGCTGGGCATACCGCTTCACACAATTTACATGCAATGCAGCGCTCTTCACCATTTTCATAACGCCGTAATGCCAACATCCCTTTAAACCTGGGTGAAACCGGAGTTTCTTCTTCAGGGTATTGCGTTGTTACTTTGCGCTTAAAGAAATACTTACCCGTAACCATTAACCCTGAAAAAATATCCAGCAATGCCCATGTTTTAACCCATCGATAATGCCTCATACTATAAATCATCGCGATTATAACTACACCAACACTCAAAACAATCCAAGGACTCATGACACTACCCCTGCTTTAATCAACAAACCTGTTACCGGTATCCAAACCAAGGTTATTGGAATCAGCACTTTCCAACCTAAATGCATAATCTGATCATAACGATACCTTGGAAACGTAGCCCTCATCCATAAATATAAAAACAAAAACAATGACGCTTTTCCTAACAACCACACCAAGCCAGGAACCCAACTAAAGAATCCTTCTAAATAAGGAACGCCTTGAAAAGGTGACCACCAGCCTCCCAGGAATAATAAACTGGCTAATATGGAGATTAAAATCATATTGGCATATTCAGCAATGAAAAATAGTGCAAACATCATGCCTGAATATTCAACATGAAAACCTGCAACAATTTCAGATTCACCTTCAGCGATATCAAAAGGAGCTCGATTAGTCTCTGCAACAGCACTCACCCAGTAAACAAAAAACAACGGAAATAAAGGCAAGATATACCAAGATAAAACCCCACCTTTTTGATGCTCTACAATGGTTGATAAATTCATGGACCCTGCTGCCATCAACACCCCTACCAAAGCAAAACCCATCGCAATCTCATATGAAATAATTTGAGCCGCCGCCCTCATAGCGCCTAAAAAAGCATACCGTGAATTGGACGCCCAACCCGCGGCTAAAACTCCGTAAGCACCCAGAGAAGTCATCGCCAAAATAAACAAGACCCCCGCATCAACATCAGCCAAGACCAAACCTGCATCAAAAGGAATCACTGCCCACGCTACCAGCGCAGGAGCAATCGCTAAGACAGGGGCCAATAAAAACAAATAAGTATTGGACGGTGTTGGAACAATAATTTCTTTGCCAAAGAATTTTAAGCCATCAGCAATGGGCTGTAACAAGCCATGAAACCCTACTCGGTTTGGGCCAATACGGCATTGCATATAACCAATAATCTTTCTCTCAAAAGTTGTTAAATACGCCACCCCACCCACAACTGGCAAAACAATCATTAAGATTTTTAATAGGATCCAACCCACCGCCCAAATAAAACTAAACATTTTTCACCACACTTATTGCATCAAACAACCCCGCTAACTGGGTTGAAACATCTAACCCTGCATCGAGCCGAACACACGATGGTGGCATAGAATCATCAATAACAACTTCAACACTAGCCAACACCTCTCCCTGTTTAATGGTTATCACTTCTTTATTTTCCAATTGATAGTGCTTAGCTGTTTTAGAATGCATTTTCGCGGACTGTGAGTCTTTATACACTCCAGCCTGCAAGGGTTTGGAGCGTCGAACAATACCATCTACACGACCACTTGGCCAATGCCCATAACGTCTTAATGGAAGCGTTTTACTTTCCTTGATCGTTCCTGTCCAGGAAGATGTGTCATACTGCCCTATTTTCGTGGGGACTTCAGGCAACTGATCTTGAACATCTTTCAAGCTACCCTCATCAAATCCTTGTAATTTAAAAATATTTCCTAAGACACGGTAGACCTTCCAAGCCGGCCTTGCCTCCCCTGGAGGGTGAATGGCAGCAACAGAAGACTGCTTTTCTCCACAAACATTAACATAAGACCCGCTGGATTCAGTAAAAGCAGCCATGGGTAGCAACACATCAGCCACTTCTCTCAGGGCATCAGAGTCAAAACTATTCAAGGAAACAACACATTCCGCAGCCTTAAGAGCCTTCATCGCCATGGCGGGGTTATGCGTATCTAAATCAGGTTCAATGCCATGCAAGACATAACCTGCTAACCCTGCTTTAAACATCTCAGGAGCTGTCAACCCCTTACCCATAGAACGAGATGAACTCGGCACACACCCTGCTAACCAGGCTCCTTGGCTATTGCAACCATCGGTCAATTGACCCCATTGGCCCTGAAGCTGTTCATTTAATTGATGCGCTAATGTTGTGATAGTTTCGGCATGAGGGTGATGCAACACCCCTGTTCCCAGGATGATACGTACTTTCTTAGACGCTAATAATAAGTTAGCCATGGCTAACAAGTCTTGATTATCTGAAGAAGTTTTACCCGCTTTTATTTGGAGTACTTGCTCCATCAATTGATGCAACGTCCAAGCTAACTTCAGTGGATGAACTAGACACTTTCCTTTCATTTCATAATTATCATTTTCAGAAGAAGATGTGATGGAAAAAACTGCAGCTCCCTTTAATGAAGCTTGACGAACCCTGTGATTAATCATCGGTTGTTGATCTTGTAAATTCGCCTCTATCAACACAATCGCATCAGCTGACTCAAGGTCTTTCAAGCTAAAGCTCAACCCTGGAGGAGACGTATAATTTTTCTGATAACAGCAGTCCATCTGCTTTATTCTATGATCAATATTTGGACACTTCAAAGAGTCTGTCCATTTTTTGGCCATCCAGTATTCTTCCAAGGAGGCACTCTCACTCATTAAGACACCCAGCTGTTTAACGCCCTTAGATTCGATTAATTGAGTCAAACGCTCTTTCACCACACTAAAGGCTTTCTCCCAAGAAACCTTCCTCCACATTTCATTCACTTTTATTTCAGGATGAAGTAACCTTTGCTCTTCTAGTCCACTATAACTAAACCGATCTCTATTAGAAATCCAGGTTTGATTAACGTTATGATTCTCTCTTGGCAACACTCTCATGATAGTATTTTCATAGTCATAGCCTTTAGCAACGGTATGAATAAAAAGATTACTTCCCACACAGTCATGAACACCTAAACTAAGGTGACGCTTAAACCCCCACGAGCGACCCTGAAAACGAAAGGGTTTGGAAGTCAAGGCGCCTACCGGACAAAGATCAATCATATTGCCTGATAGCTCTGAACGCACTCCCTTTTCTAAATAAGTTCCAATGCGCATGTCTCCACCGCGGCCCGTGGCACCTAGTTCAGGTTGCCCCGCGATCTCAACACCAAAACGAACACAGCGCGAACAATGAATACATCGCGTCATATCCGCAGCAATTAAGGGCCCAAGGTTTTCATCATTAACCACACGTTTATTACCTTCGAAGCGCGACACACCCTCACCAAACTCCATGGCTACATCCTGTAATTCACACTCCCCTCCTTGGTCACAAATAGGGCAGTCTAGAGGATGATTAATCAACAAAAACTCCATGACGGCTCGCTGAGCATCTACGGTTACCTTAGAACGGGTATCAACACTCATCCCTGCAGTGACTTCAGTCGCACACGCAGGAAGCGGTTTAGAAGCCTTGTGAACTTCGACTAAACACATTCTACAATTAGCGACAACAGACAAATGCTTATGATAGCAAAAGCGAGGAATATCAATACCCTCCCTATCTGCCACCTGAATAATGGTTTCACCTGGCTTGGCCAAAACAGAGCGGCCATTGATGGTTAATGACACAGATTTATTCATAATCCCACCGATAGGCTTGTTGAGGAACTTTTGAATTCCCCTTACCTTTTGTCAATATAGAACGACCATTTTTAGCAAAATAATCAAATTCCTCTCTATACTTATCTATAAAGCTTGTAACGGGCCAGGAGATCGCCTCTCCAAAAGCGCAAATCGTTCGTCCCTCAATATTTTTAGCAACTGAATATAATTGATCAACATCACCAGGCTTACCCTTGCCCTCCAAGAGAGTATCCAACATGGACTTTACCCAACCACTGCCTTCTCGACAGGGGGTACATTGACCACAAGATTCCTCTTGATAAAACCTCATCATATGAGCTAGAGCCTGCACCATACACGTTGAATCATCCATAACAATAACCCCACCCGAACCAAGAGCAGACCCTTTAGCCTGTACACTTTCAAAGTCAAAAGTTAGCGGCATAACCTCTTCCGCTGACAGTAACTTCATAGAGGTCCCTCCAGGAATAACTGCCTTAAGCTTAGCCCCCTTGCGCATTCCGCCTGCAAGCTTGAGAAGCTGAATAAAAGGAGTTCCCAAGGGAACTTCAAAAACCCCTGGAGATTTAACATGCCCACTCATACAAAATATCCTAGTTCCTCCACTTTGGGGAGTTCCCATCTCTAAAAATGACTTAGCGCCCATGTCTAATATGACAGGAACCGAGGCCAATGTCTCCGTGTTATTAACGGTTGTTGGTCGACCACCATAACCATTATTTGCAGGGAAAGGAGGCTTGTACCGAGGCATGGCTCTTTTTCCTTCTAACGACTCAATCATGGCCGTTTCTTCACCGACAATATAGCTACCCGCACCCAATACATTATGCATCTCAAAATGAGTTTCAGAACCCAAAACATTCTGCCCAATAAAACCTGCCTTTCTTGCCTCAAGAAGGGCCGATTCACAACGATCAAATTGCGTTTGAAACTCCCCTCTAAGGTAATTATAGGCAACCTCTATACCCATGGCATAAGAGGCAATGGCCATGCCCTCAATGAGCTGGTGTGGGTTGTGTTTCAAAATGAGCGTATCTTTACAGGTGCCAGGTTCTCCTTCATCGGAATTACAAATGAGGTACTTGCGACCCGGCATATGCCGTTGAATAAAACTCCACTTTAAACCTGTAGGAAACCCTGCTCCACCTCGCCCTCTTAAGCCAGAGGCCTTAATATCGTCAATAATTGACTCGGGCGAAGTTTTATGATTAATAATGGATTTCCAAACTTGATAACCCCCAATAGCAAGGTAAGCCTCTAGCGTCCATGATTTTGGCTGCTTGAGATTACGCAAACACACTTGATTGATATTAAGCATCTTTCACCTTTGCAGAATGCTTTAATTTTTTCACCAACCCATCCAATTTTTCGGGCGTTAGATTTTCGTGGTATTTATGATCATCAACCATTAGCATAGGAGCCCCTGTACAAGCGGCTAAACACTCTGCTTCTTCTAACGTAATGCTACCATCTTGGGTCGTTTCTCCAAGACGGATCTTTAATTTCTTTTCTAAATAACCAATCACGGAATGCGCTCCACGCAAGCAACACGATAAACTGGTGCATACTTTTAACGTATGACAACCTGCAGGTTTTCTTCGATACATGCTATAAAAAGAAGCCACCTCATAAACGGCAATGCGTGGCAATGAAAGATATTCAGCAACTTCATTTAACGATTGATCTGTTAAATACCCTTCTTGCTTTTGAACAATGCGTAAAGCCATGATGACTGCTGATCGCTTTTGATCTGAGGGAAATTTATCAACCCACTGATCAATAGCCTTCTTTTGATTTGCCGTTAACCCAGACATTAGCGATCAATCTCCCCAAAAACAATATCCAATGTTGAAATAATAGCCACACAATCAGGAATCATATGACCTTGACATAACTCATTCATAGCCGCTAAATGAGGAAAACCTGCCGCTCTAATTTTCAAGCGATAAGGCTTATTAGCCCCATCTGAAACAAGGTAGACGCCAAATTCACCCTTGGGATGCTCAACCGCAGAATACACCTCACCTTTAGGCACACAAAACCCTTCTGTATAGAGCTTAAAATGATGAATTAACGATTCCATATTTCCTTTCATATCTTCACGCTTCGGTGTTGATAGCTTAGGGTCATTCACTTTGACAGGCCCTGGGTTAGCTCTCAACCAATCAACGCACTGTTTTATGATCCGATTGGACTGCCGCATTTCCTCAACCCTGACTAAATAACGATCATAACAATCCCCGTTTTTACCAATGGGAATATCGAAATTAAGTTCATCATAGACTTCATAGGGCTGCTTTCTTCTTAAATCCCAAGCAACACCTGAACCTCTCAGCATCGGCCCAGTAAACCCCAGGTTTTTTGCTCGGTCTGCCTCCACAACACCAATGCCTACCGTGCGCTGCTTCCAGATTCTATTATCTGTCAATAGCGTCTCATACTCATCGACACACCCCGGAAACCTTTGGGTAAATGATTCAATAAAGTCCAACAGACTTCCTTCTCTATTCTCATTTAATTTTTTAATCTCTTTTTCATTTCTCCACACCGATTTTTTATACTTAGGCATCGAGCCTGGCAAATCTCTTGCAACGCCTCCTGGGCGGTAATAATTGGCATGCATTCTAGCCCCAGAAACGGCCTCATAACAATCAAAAAGATCTTCTCTTTCACGAAAACAGTACAAGAAGACACTCATCGCTCCTAAGTCTAATCCGTGAGCCCCTAACCACATCAGGTGGTTTAAAATTCGTGTTATCTCATCAAACATCACACGGATGTATTGAGCTCTTTTAGGCACATCAACGTCTAAAAGCTTCTCAAGGGCCATCACATAACTGTGCTCATTACACATCATGGAAACATAGTCCAAACGATCCATGTACCCAACAGAATGAAGATAAGGCTTATTTTCACATAGCTTTTCCGTAGCCCTATGCAACAAACCAATATGTGGGTCTGCTCGCTTAACAACCTCTCCATCGAGCTCAAGTACCAACCTTAAAACACCGTGCGCAGCAGGGTGTTGTGGGCCAAAGTTGATGGTATAATGATGCAAATCACTCATGAGCTGCTCCTGATGATCCCATGGAACTTGAACCCTTGCCTCGAATAGTCTTAGGAACCGTTGTTCTTGGCTCTAAGTCTACAGGCTCATAAACACATCTTGCCAAAGTTGCATCATATCGAACCTCTACCTCACCAGAAAGCGGGAAATCTTTTCTAAAGGGGTGACCCATAAAACCGTAATCTGTTAAAATTCGGCGCAAATCTGGATGCCCATCAAACAATATACCCATCAGGTCAAAGGCTTCTCGCTCATACCAATTAGCTGCGCCCCATAGGGGTTCAACTGACGGGTGAATAAGTGCCTTATTTTCAACAAAACAGCGCACTCGGACGCGATGATTATGGCGGGTTGAAAGACAATGATAAACCACGGCAAAACGAGGGTGAACAGGATCTTCCTGCTGATTCATGGGGTCTACTGCCCTAGAATAACCCGTTGAGGTAACCTCCCGCGTCTCCCATTCACTTTGACCATAAGATAAGTAGTCAACGACACACAAATCAATCAACGTGTCAAAATCAAAATCAGCATGAGTTTTTAAGAAGTTCATGAGCCGCATGAATTCACTCGAAGACACCTCTAAGGTCAGTGAATCATGGCTTAAAATACACGTGCAATAACGAAGGTGCTTGGCAATGTTCATCTGTAATCGATCAACAGCACTCATGCGATCTCCTTCCACTTTTCTCCGTAACGGATTTTGTTTTGCAATTGAATAATTGCATACACCAAAGCCTCTGCTGTGGGGGGGCACCCTGGAACATAAACATCCACAGGAATGATCCTATCGCACCCACGAACCACGGAGTAGGAGTAATGGTAATAACCTCCTCCGTTCGCACAAGATCCCATCGAAATAACATATCGAGGCTCCCCCATCAAATCATAAGCTCGCCGCAAAGCTGGGGCCATTTTATTGCACAAAGTTCCCGCAACAATCATCACATCTGATTGCCGGGGGCTACCTCGAAATAAGCCTGCCCCAAAGCGGTCCAAATCATACCGTGCCGCTGCAGCATGCATCATTTCTACAGCACAACATGCCAACCCAAAGGTCATGGGCCACATTGAACCTGACCTTGCCCAAGCAACAAGATCATCCAATGAAGCAATATAAAAACCTTTTTCTATTACATCAGACATTTATGCCCCTTATACCCAAACAAAAACCCACCCTACTGGCGCTTAAAAGAAAGCCGCTGACAGGAAGGTTCAATCCCACTCTAAGGCTCCTTTGCGCCACTCATAGACAAAGCCTACAATTAACACGGTTAAAAAAACCACCATGGAGACAATTGCTAACGTGGGCATTTCTCGAAAATAGACAGCCCAGGGAAACAAAAAGGCAGTTTCAAGATCAAACACGATGAATACAATGGCAATCAAGTAATAGCGAACATTAAAGGGCATTCTCGTTTCTTCAAACGGATCAAACCCGCACTCAAACGCCGAATTCTTGGCCGGATCAGGTCGTCGTGGCGCAATCAATAAAGATAAAATTGGTGGAACCACACCAATCAATACACCGACAACGACAAAAACCAATATTGGAAGGTATTCAACCAACATGCTATTACCCCTCATTCCTGCCGAAGGTCGGACTCGAACCGACACGCCTCAATTGGCACTGCCCCCTCAAGGCAGCGTGTCTACCAATTCCACCACTTCGGCAAACCTTTATTTACCTTTCTGAACCGGAGTTGTTGGGATCGTTGACTTTAACAAAGAACGATCAACACCTCCCCCTTCATACTGCCCTAATAAAAGGCTGGTAGTAAAAAACAACATCGCTAAAGCGGTCGTTAATTTTACCATCAATGAAGTTGTCCCCCCACTTCCGAAAAGACTATTGGAACTACCGCTACCAAAAGCAACGCCCATATCTGCGCCCTTGCCATGCTGAACCAGCACAACAATAATCAGGGCAACACATGTCATCACATGGATGACGAACAATAACTGCTGCATAAATCCACCACCTTACAAAACAATTCAGGGGATAAAGACACCCCTCCTATCAAAAAACCGTCAACCCCACTTACCTTCATAATACTTTTAGCATTCTCTGGATTAACGCTTCCGCCATAGATTATAGGGACAGATGCACCTTTTGCCAAGTAATTATTTGTATAATCTGAAATACATTGATGCATGTCCTCAATCTCTTCCATGGAAGCCGATCGCCCCTGACCTATAGCCCAAACTGGCTCGTAGGCTATAATCAAGTCTTCAGGAGGTTTGTTAGATTGAAAAACAGGCTTCAATTGCTCAAGAACAACCTCACGAGCACGCCCCTGAGATCTGGCAACAGCATCCTCTCCCACACAAAGAACAGGCGTCATTCCATGTGATGCAACATAAAAACACTTCTTGGCCACCCACTCAGATTCTTCATGAAAGATCTTTCTTCTCTCTGAATGCCCCACGCAGACCCAATGGCAACCTAGCTCCTTTAACATAACCCCTGAAACCGCCCCGGTTATAGCACCCTCATCCTCAGGGTAAACATCTTGTGCCCCAACCTTAATACCTGGTATGAGATCACCCGCAAGGCCTAAATAGGGGTACGGTAACAACAATCCCGGAAAAACACCTTCCAATGAATTACTTAACAATCCCTTATTGTAAGAATTAAAACCTTTAAGAAGATCACGGTTTCCATTCATTTTCCAATTACCTAAAACAATCATAAATACCCTCCCAAGATAAAGTCATATTAACCACTGATAAGATAAACTACAAGTAGTTGACAAAAGTAAAAAATAGAAGTAAAATTTTTATTTATGGTAATGGGAATTAGTTTATGGGCCTCAATGGAAAATTCGGCTCTTCATACAGCAGCAGCTTCTTAATTCAAGAAAGGAATGTTATTGTTTCTGTTTGCAGCCAACGCTACAAGAACAACGAATTAATTTACTTTAACACCATCCCCATCAACGAAGTTATTTCACATGAAGCGGTTCAACAAATCTTCCGATTGAAACGCACTCAACACACCTTAATCCTGCCCCCATCGCACTACGAAATAAGCCCTATAAACTTACCAAAAGACATCGACAACATCACCCAAGAAGACCTTGAAACCCTCATTCAAGAACAACATGAAACCGAGATTAAAGGCAAACAAATTGACTACACACCTATCGCCAATCAACACAAAAAAGCATACGGCATCACCGCCAATGCCTCACACATCCACAACCTCCTTAATCACTTTGGCCCCTATAAAAACTACTTTGACATCGTCACAACATTTGACCACGCTTGCACAGGTCTTTACGAAAACCTTAACATAGACTTAGTCAACACCCTGCTTATTTTATGCGGCCCTACTTGCTCTAGAGCCATCTGGCTATCATGCAATGGGGTTAGCAAAATTACCCCCCTACCGAACCTTAAAAAAGAAACCAATCTCAACACAGCCATCGCAGATGAAATCACCCAAACAACTGAAAAAAACATCCAACGATTTCTTGATCAGCAAGAAAAAAAACGGCATCGCATTATTGTAGCCGCATCAGATCAAGACACTGAAACACTCCTTATAAAGAAGCTTCAAAAAAACACTGACACACACATCGAAAAAGCCAAATTTAGCTTCCTACTTCCATCCATACCTCAACACCCATCACCCAGCGACCTCGCTACGATAGGCTCATCACTCTTTTACGCCACAAAACACCCCATTGTCAGACCCATCAACTTGTTGCCACAAAACATAAGAAAAAAATCAATCATGGTGTTTTTTGACTTCTTTACCCTCTTCCGCTTGTTCGTTGCAGCACTCATCAGCACCAGCTTCATTGGCATGCAAGCCTATACAAAGCACAACACGCTGCAGCAACTATCCAGTGAAAACAATCAAGCCATCGCCCAACTGGAGCAACTTCACAACGATCACCAAAAACATAAAGAAGACATTCATGCCGTTGCCGTAGCCAGCAAACAGCTCATTCATACCGAGAAAGGTTTTTCAGAATATTTTTTAGCCCTATCACAAAACATCAGCCATGGCATATGGATCACCAACATCGTCATCCAAAACAACCCCCCCAATATACGCGTTGAAGGGTACTCATTTGAAGCAAAACTAGCCTCAAAATTTCACAGCCAACTAAAAAAAACTGACCTCTTCTCTCAAACACAAATCGTTGTTGAGGGATCATCAAAAGTAAAGAAAAAGAAGACAACCTCCTCCACAGCAGCAGCAGCTGAACCTTATACTCACTTTCTAATTCAATCAACCTCTAGGAAAAATAGATAATGACAAATATTCTATTTATACTCAATGACAGATCTAAATGGCTTAATAAGATATTACGAGTCTTACTTGCACTAACAGTCACCGCCCCTGTATTTTACTGGCATAAAATTCAGAATCCTGAGCTTACAAAAAGGATTGAGGATATCAACAAAAGCATTCAATCTACGAAAGAAGAAATCAGTTCCACACAACAAACCCATGCCCGCGAAAAAACCAAATTCATTTTGAAGCACTCATTATCGAAACCCAATGAGGTTGTAGAAACATCCAACACAGCCATATCAAAGTATCCCGAGATGCAAATGATTGCGCTGGATGAGTTTCTTCCCGAATCCGCAAAAAACAACCAATTAATTGATTATTCAATCATTGACAATAATATAGTAAAAGTAGGTTTTGAGCTCAAAGCTAGAACACGTTACAACACATCCTACGAACTACTCAAATCACTCGAAAAAATCACTACCACTCTTTACTGGGATAGTGTACATTATATAGTGTATGATTATCCTTATGCTGTAATGGACTTAAAGTACTTTATTATGAATGAAGAGGAAAAAGACAATGGAAGTTATTAAGTATGCTTTAATAACACTGTTAATTACTATCATGGGTACAGGTGGTGCTTCTATATGGGACCCCACTACTCGACCCAAGAAAGATATTAATCATAACGTATCCCCCAAGCAATTATCACTAGAAATGGTCTACATATCCAATGGTCATAAGGTGGCCATTATTAATGGGGAAGGCTACTCCGAAGGTGATTATATCGGTGCTAGCAGAGTTCAACACATCGAGTTAAATTCGATTATTTTAATTTCTAAAAATAAAACTTACCACCTTCAAATTGATAGCACTTCCCCACAAATGAACATCATCCACGAGGACAATAAGGGTCAGAAAACAAGCTCCTTAAAATCTTCATCCAAAAGAACCCCCAGGAAACAAACATGAACTATCTACACCTATGCATATGCACCTTAACGCTGTTTGTTTCAGGATGTGTAGACTACAGCTCCGTCAATGATACTTTAATAGACATCAAGACCAGTCTAAATAGCGCCGTCGATAAGAACACATCCCTTGCAGATAACAAACAGACAGTCTCAACCAAAGTGCCGTCTAATGTTGATGACTTACTCATTAAAACCAACCCGAACAAGAACAAAAAGAAGTTTTCGTTCTCCATCAAAGAAATGCCAGCAAAAGTATTTTTTTCAGGGCTAGCAACTGGGACCAAAACCAACATCATTGTCGACCCATCAATCGATGACCAAATTTCTCTGAACTTGAAATATGTTACGTTGGATAACGTCTTTGAAACACTTCATGGTCTATACGGCTATCATATTACTGGAAATAATGTCGGGTACAAGGTCAGCCCAAAACAACTTGAAACCCGGGTCTTTCTAGTTAACCGAATGAACATCGAAAGAACAGGGTCCAGCTCAATGTCAGTATCAAGTTCTGATTTAGCCCAAAAGGAAATTGGCGGTGAATCAACAACCAGTTCAAAAAAAACATCATCGGCATCTTCATCCACTGTTTCAACAACATACAATGACTCTAGCTTCTGGAATAAGCTGCAATCAACAATCGAACAAATGATTGGGCTTCATCTCGACAGAACAACCTCATCATCGTCAAAATCTAGTAAAAAAACAAAATCAAGCAAATCCAAGAAGAAGAAAATATCAGATGAAACCACACCCTCTAGCAAAAAAATTGTAAGTATCGACCCCAATTTAGGAACTGTTGTGGTAACGGCTTACCCCGATGAATTAAACACCATACAAGAATACATTAAAACCCTACAAAGACTTTCTGATAAGCAAGTTATCATTGAAGCAAAAATCTTAGATGTTGGGTTAAATAAACATCATAGAGAAGGCTTGGATCTTAACCTTCCCAAAACATTCTTCAAACCTAATATGTTTAATAATGGCACCAGTGACGAAACACCCACCTTAGGTTACTCAGTCGCATCAACAACCACTGACTTTTCAATTGCCCTTAATTTTATTAGCAAGCAAGGAGACATTACGATTCTTTCAAGCCCGCGTGTATCTACCATGAATAATCAGAAGGCTGTTATTAAAATAGGCAGTGATAAATATTTTGCAACAACCTCCTCCAAAACTACGAGCAGATCATCTTCCTCATCAACCGTGGACTCAGTTGATGTAACCCCTATATTCTCAGGTGTTGCGCTTGATGTCACACCTGAAATATCCGCCGATAACTCAGTCACTCTGCACATTCATCCTTATATATCAGAAGTAACCAGTGAAACCTTCGCAACCAATAATTCTGAAGGCAAAAGCATCATACTCAGACTCCCCAAAGTAACGGTGACTGAATCTGATACCGTTGTGAGAGCAAAAGATGGTGAAGTTATCGTCATTGGTGGATTAATGAAACAAATGAGTGAAGATCATGACACAAGAATTCCTGGCTTTAGAAATTTCAATCCCAATAGAGAAAATAAAATGGACAAGCGTGAAATGGTTATATTACTCAAACCAACCGTAGTCAAGAACAAGACATGGAGTAAGGCAATGACTGAGTTCAACAGCAGAATAAGGTAGTGCATGTACAAGAACTTCTTTGACATTAATTTTCTTCCTTTTGCCATCATGCCAGATGTTAGGTTTTATTGTCACCTACCCTCACATGATGAGGCGGTTAATTCAATTGCTTATAGCATCGCCAATGGTGACAGTTTAATCACAGTCACAGGTGAAATAGGTGTTGGAAAAACTATTGTCTGCAAAAAAGTCATCAGAATATTAGAAAAAGAAAACCATATTTGCCATATCCCCAACCCAAGCTTTTCAACCAATGACTTTTATCGATCTATTTTACACCTATTAGGAAGCCAGAAAGCTCATAAAGACAGCGAGAGATATGACTTGTTTCAAGCCATTCAAGAAATATTGATTACCTACCGTAAACAAAAAAAGAATGTCGTTGTCATTATAGACGAAGGTCAACTAATGAACGCCCAAATGCTTGAGAGCATTCGATTACTCACCAACTTAGAATTAAATAATGAAAAGCTCATTCAAATTGTACTTTTTGGCCAACCTGAACTCGCTGAACAGATCGAAAGAAAAGACCTGAGACAATTTGCCCAAAGAATTATCTTCAGCTATCAAATTCGAAGGCTATCGCTGGAAGAATCAAATCAATACATCACACACCGATTAATCCAGGCAGGCCATACCAATGGCTTAATGTTTTCAACTAAAGCCAATAAATTTCTGCATAAACACAGCCAAGGTGTTCCTAGAATCATCAACATTCTTGCTCACAAGGCTATGATGTATGCCTACTCGCGCAATGCCTTGCAAATCGATATTAATGCCATCAAGGCTGCCGTCAAAGACTCCCCTAATGCCATATCATCTATCTATTATAGTGATAATAACAGTTCACCCTCGGTGATAACTGCTTTAACCATCATTGCATTGTCGTTATCCATCTTTCTTATTGCCTTAGTCAACTTAATTGGAATCTAAATTATGAGCTTAATTGGAGACGCTATTAAAAAAGTTAACCAGAACAAACAGCTGAACAGAGAACGTCCTAGAAATAATAAGACACACCTCGATCATCCAAAAGAGCCCTACTCGAATGACCACTATAGCTCTAAACAAAACAATAGAGATCCCTACATTGACTCTGTGTCTGAATATTCATTTAAAATGAGCTCGCTTAACTCTATTACCATGGGTTTGATTGCATTTATTAGTATCCTTTCAATCACATCAGGGCTCCTAATTTACAAACATTATTACCTAGAACCCATCAATAAAAATGGACACACCCATAACCCACCCGAGTCCTTCATATCACCTCACGTAGATGAACCTGGGCTAAAAAAACGAACAACACATACGCCTTCACACACTCAGGCAACAACACCTATTGAATCTCCAACCAATACGACCTTACCGTTTGTCAAAAGCGACCTTATCAATACCCCGAAAAACTTCCCTCAAACAAAAAAAACTCCTGATAATTATATCAAATCACATACCAGCTCAGGAAACTCCCACCCAGTTATTGTGTTTAACCCAGAAAACAAAGACGGTCATCACACTGTTAGCCCCGCCAATGTGCCTACCCTTGATGCTGAAAAATTCTACAACTTACGCTTCTTAGAAATACAAGAAGGAAAACTAATCAAAGCCTTAGTAGCCCTGCATATGGTGGCACAAAACCAAACATTTTATATGCAAACCATTATTCACCTGTGTGAAAGCTTAAGAGAAAAAGGAAAATTTGAAGAAGCCAAAGCCGTCATTAACGCAGGCATTGATAATTATCCTAATGAAATACCGTTTATTCTTCAACTATCCTCAACCTACTTAGGAGCCAATGAATACGAACAAAGTGTTCAACTATTAGAAAAATACACCCCTGATTTTGATGAGAACCCTGAATACTACGCCTTATTAGCCTACAGTTACCTCAAGGTCAATCGATTACGTGAATCTGTTAACTTATATAAACAACTGGTTATTTTTGATTCAACCAATGCTCCATGGTGGATAGGTTTAGGCATTGGATATCAAAATAAATCCCAACGAAAACTTGCCTTAGAGGCCTTCAGGCATGCATTAAGGGTGAGTAAAGACCAAGCTACTTACAAACCTTTCTTGGAAGAACGAATTACTGAAATGACCAAGGATCAAATTCTATGAACTTAACCTTTGCTACTTTTTTACTTCAAACCAATAACATTGACAATGAGACTTACAAGCAAATCATGGAGTTCAGTCATACCACTGAAATGCAGGAATATTTATCTCATAAAAAGATCATTAACATAGACCAATGCAACAAATTATTACAACTCTATTCCAACACAAATCATACCAGCTTGGAAAGTATTGATAAAGAAATCGTCAGAAGACTTCCCAAAAACATTGCCGATAAATATACTTGCATGCTGATTCATTTAGATAAAGACTACGCAACTGTAGCCATGGCAAACCCCCTTGATGAGGAAGCAATTGATACCATTTCAATTCACCTGCAAATCCCATTAAAAGTTCTCATAGCGAGCAGAAACGATCTGCTTTTATTAATCAGAAATCACTATGAGCAACCTGAAAAAATCACTAGATTATCCAACATCAGAATGCAATCAGAGACCGAATCGGTAGACGCTGAATTCTTATCGAGTTTAGACCAAAACCACAGTCTTGATCAATTAATCCTGAGTATTTTGAATGAAGCAGCCAACCAAAGTGCTACTGACATCCATATTGAGAAACATAATGCCTTACTCAAAGTTTTTTTTAGAGTCAATCAGCGAATGCTAGACCCTATCCAACTAAACTCTGCATTATCCCAGCCCTTAAAACAAAAGTTATTACTGCTCGCAGATGGTAAAATTACCGACTCACAAAAATCACAAGACCTCAGTTTCAAATTCGATTATAACGGACAAGATATCTTTACCAGGATGTCAGTGCTTCCAACCGTTAGTGGTTACTCTATTGTTATTCGACTCTTTCACCAACATCATAAAGACTTCTTCACGTTACAGAACACTATTCACGATACGTATACTTTAAACCTTATTCAATCACGTCTGCATTCACGAAAAGGCATGATTATTCTTTCAGGCCCGGTTAATACGGGAAAAACAACAACACTTTATTCCATCATGCAAGAATCTGCCAAAGAAAATAGAGTCATTATTTCAGCAGAAGATCCTGTTGAAGTTCGGTTTAATAATATTAATCAAGTGATGGTTAAATCGGAGACTGAAGGGTTATCTTTTGATGCTATTGTTCGATCATCGATGCGTCAAAACCCTGACCTTATCGCTGTTGGAGAAATTCGAGATGGTAAAACAGCTAACACAGCCATGCGTGCATGTATTATGGGATCAATGGTTCTTAGCACACTGCATGCAACATCAGCGATCAATACCATCAGCCGTCTGATTGATATTGGTGCAGAATATTACCTATTAACATCTTCTTTAAAACTTATTTTATCCCAAAGACTCTTAAGAGTTCTTTGTTCTCGATGCAGAACTCCTGATAGTCTAGATAAACAGTCTATCAAGGTATTAAAACAGCATGGCGAAGATGCAAACGACACCTATTTTTCTCCGGCAGGCTGTAGTTTCTGTCATTCAACCGGCTATATTGGTTATCAACCCATCATTGAATCACTCAGCATCACCGATGAACTGGCTCAATTATGCAGAAGTCACACCTTTGATAAGTTTAAAGACATCGCCAATAAGCAGTTAAAGGGCAAAAAACTTCTCAATAATGCTTTCCAATATTGTCAATCTGGCTTGATATCCACTCATGACATTAAACGTCTGGCGTTAGAATATGCATAAAAAGATTGTTTTTTACTCCGTCCAATCCAAATCAGGTATGCGTTATAGAGGCTTTTTCTTTGCCCAAGATCGTAAGTACCTACAAAGAATGTTTGCTTACAGATCACTGAAGATTAGATGGGCGGTATTCCTCCCCTACTGGCTCTCAATCATTATCATTAACATTTTTAAATACACACCTTTATTAAGAGTCAGTACCAAGCATATTCAAGGTGTTTTTGCACAGATTCACAATTCTCTTTTAGTAGGGAAACATATTCATGAACAACTCATTAACCTTATATTTAATAACAACCATTTTTCTCTTCGATATGAGTTAATTAACATTCATCAAGATATTTTAGATGGCAAAAATCTATCCATTGCCTTATCGGGCCTTTTAAGCCAACAATACAGTGTTCTAGCCGCCCTGTTGGTAGAAGCGGAAAAAGGTGATGCGTTTGAAGATGCCATCCATGAAACATCCAATGCTATTACTCGACTTTCTCAACAAAAATCCAATTTATTTAACTTGTTAATACCTTTTCTTGTTTTTCTAACAGTATCTATATATTTTGCTCATCTTTTATCAAGCTTATACATTACACCTAGGTTGGCCCTCATAAGCTTAGTTGGAGGAGATGCACCTTGGTTTATACGAATATACAATTCCATTTTCGCATCTGAATCAACCTTAGAAACACTTCTAGAAATAGCTTTTATATGTTTTTTCGTAATCGTAGCATACAGTACTTTTAGATCATCTCGTTATTATCCAAAGCTGTTCTATAAAGCTGAACTTATGTTACCTGTTGTTGGAAATATACAAAAATCCCTATGCTCATTGTTACTTATACGCGCATTAGCTATAGGGTTTAAATCAAATCTACGAATGGTCAATATTATCCACCAGGCAGCAATTCACACAAAACATAAAGTCCTGAAAAATAGATTGTTAACTTCAATTTCCTTTATAAAAAAAGGTGAATTACCTATTTCTGCAGTGACTCGCTCACGTTTACTCCCCTTCCAATATCGATACTTATTTAATCAACTATTAAGAGAAGCTGATTCGACGACTGGAATTAATAATATACTTCGTTTAGGTGAATCCGAATTAAAAAGATTTTATGTGCTTGTTAAAGAGGGAACTCGATCTGTATTATTTATCATACTTATAAGCATGAATATGACTACATTGTACGCTTATATTGGAGCTTCCATCGCCTATTCTAAGTACACAGTCTAACCTAGGCAAAGTTAGCTGTGGCTGGCATCCCTTACCTGTCACTGATTGTTTTGTAATGTACAAGCATTAACACCTAATACATCAGCTAATAATATATCTCCAATTGCTGGAGTTTCTAATGAGATTACACCATAGGTGTCTTCTGAATCTCCCGTTGCAATGCACCATCCAGAGACATAAACATCCTCATCTAAAAAAATCAAGCCCCCTTCACCCTTAACATCTTTGCTCCCAGCAGTATTACTTACCATCATAAATGAACCATCTCCTGCCAGTGGAAATAAAAAGAACTCTTCTTCTGAATATAAGCTCCCAGGAACCATTTCCATTGTAATGGTAACAACACCACATTTCCCTTCAGCACAAAGAGCCGCATCATTCTCTGATACACCCATAATAAATATATTATTTTCCGGGGAAATTTGACATTCAATTGCATTAATATATTGTAATTCATTCATGTCATGATTGACCTCTTGAAAGTAATACGATGTTTGATTTCTACAGTAATTAGAATATAAATCTTTGCCATAAATGACAGAATATTGAAATTCATCAAACAGTTTCATATCCTTAACGTCAATGACACCTTGATCTGAGGCTGCCAAAATAAAAGGACATGTCGCCACAAGTAAACTGGATAATATGATTGAATTAAAAAATGATCTCATTATTATATTCCTTCGTTATTATAATTATAGGATAAATACAACAATCGCAAACAAATACACATAAAATCAATAACTTTTTCTATAATACTTCAAAAATACTACAGGATATTACTATTTTTTATTAATTTCCAAAAAAAGGCAGCCAAGATCCATTTTTTATTATAATTTTATTGTTGTGTCAATAAACTTTCTTCTTAGATATATCAATACGCTTTTATTAAATAACTCATCAACAACCTATCTCATGAAGTAACCTATGAATTGTTAACTCAGTTGCTCCATCTCCATCTATATCTAAATTTCCTGAAACCGAAACACCATCTCCGGAGTTATTATCAAAAACAATAACACACCATGCGGAGATTCGATCATTGGTGTCAAAACTTGTTGTCTGAATTTTTTCATTGGTTTGATTTAACCCTACTAAAACAACTTTCATTTCATCAAACATCCCAATCGCATCTTTAAATAGAGCATAGCCTGCAACAACATCATTATCTGTTCCATCAGAAGCCGTACACCCCCATGAAGCAATCCATCGTTGATTACCAGCATCAATATTAAAAACAGAGTTCGTTGTAGAAAAATAAACTGAATCACTGTTAGTATCCGTTGGATCAAAACAAATATCCTTAACTAAAATTTTCATCATTTCTATTTTCTCTTTAAGTTCTCTCATCGGAACAAGCTCGATAAATGTTGCACTTAGTATTGAATTTGATGCCGGATTTATCGCAGGAGCTGAATAATCAGTTGCCGCTAATGTTAATTGGCTTATCATAATAAATACCATTAATACCAAACACTTCATCTATGTCTCCTAAGAAAAGGGGTCACAAAATTCAAAACCAATCTTGTGACCTCTTAGATTAATTAAAATTTACTATTTATAATTAATCGTTATCAGCTGTGCAAGGTTCAATACCTAAAACATCTGATAATAGTAAATCACCTAGTGTTTCAGTTCCTAAAGATATAACTCCATGTGTATCACTAGTAGTATCTGCTGCTATGCAATAGCCTGATACTAGAATATCTTCATCCGTTACGATCGAGCCTACCTCACCTTTAGTAGCAAAAGTCCCAACAGCAGTATGTACTACCGATACTGCATCATCACCAGCCAAAGGTAATAGGTGAAAGCTTTCTCCTGAGTACTCACTACCAGCCAATGTTTCCATGGTCAATGTAATAACTCCACACATACCACCACTGCAAAGCTGGGCATCAGTACCAATACCCATTACAAAGATACTAGCATCAGGGCTTATTTGACATTCAATAGCATCAACGTATTGCATATCATCCAAAGAAATATCGATTTCTTGGAAAAATGCAGACTGCCCGTTTCTACAAAAGTCTTCGTACAGTTCTTGTCCAAGTACAATTGCACTTTTCATCTCCTTAAAGATTTTCATATTGTTAACATCTAACAACGGATCACCTGCTGATGCCATCGTAAATGATGTAGCAAGTAATGTTGTCGCCATAATCGTTTTAAGTTTCGTATTCATGTTTTTCTCCTAAGTTTATAACATACGTATGCTTATAGTACATTTTTTCTAAAATTACCCAAAAAAAACAATAATATTAATTTTGATTGGAATAAATTTTTTCCACCATTGATATATTCTACAAAGACAAGTTAAAGATATATGCCATCCATTTAGTGATATCAACATATGAATACCAAGACGAACCATACCATCAATTCTTGCTAGTCAAAATCATTTTAATCAGTTACTATGTTGATTCTATAAGCTAAGGTTCATTATGACAACAAATCAAACGCAATCTCTGGGTGATATTAAATCTCTGTTTTTATTATCATTACCTATTATTATTTCGCACATGTCCTCCAGCATTATGCTTTTTGTCGATCGCTTGTTTATAGCTCAACTTGGTGCAGATTCCTTAAATTCAGCAATGATGACTAACATGATCGTCGCAACATTTACTTTAGCCTTCATCAGTCTTACCAGCATCGCTGAAGTTTTTGTTGGCCAATACAATGGTTCCAAACAATTTGACATTATAACTCGCCCTGTTTGGCAAATGATATGGCTTTCTCTAGCAAGCATGGCCTTATTTATTCCTTTAGGACTGTTTACTGGAGAATGGGTTCTTAACCCTACCCATTATCAATTAGGACAGACGTATTACCAAATTATATTAACCTTTAGCTTTTTACCCCCCCTCATTTCAGCCATAGCTGCATTCTTTATTGGTATATGCAACACACGTATTATTATTATCTCCACCTTGTTTGCTAACATTGTCAACATCGTCCTAGATTATGCGTTAATATTTGGTCACTGGGGCTTTCCTGAGCTAGGCATGCAAGGCGCTGCGATAGCAACTATCATCGGGTATTTTCTACAAGCATTCATTTTATTTACTGCATTTTTAAAATCCTCCCCTCATAAAAACAGTATTGGCATTGATTGGGAAGAAATGTACTCCTGCATTAAAATAGGATTACCGACAGGCTTATCCTATTTATTAGAGATTGGTGGGTGGACTTTTCTGATGTACGTGATCACAGACTATCCTGCAGAGAATCTCATTCAAAGCATGAGCATTAGTATTTTAGGGTTATTTTATTTTATGGGCGATGGTCTTTTTAAAGCAATTTCAACTCAAGCTGCAAATATTATAGGGGCTAATCAGTTAGATCTGTTGAAAAAACTACTCCGATCATCCTTTATTATTTTCTTTTGCATCATCATTCTTATCTACCTTCCTTTGGTCTTTTTACCTGACCCATTGATTGGGTTATTTATTAAAGATACCTTTGACGCGACAATATTTTATGAAGCACATCTTGCACTATTTGGCGTTTGGATCTATTTAATATTAGATGGATCTGCTTGGATTTACGGAAGTTTTTTAAGGGCTGGTGGTGACACCTTCACCATGTTACTTATCAATGTTCTAAGTGCATGGTTGGTTGCTTTACTGCCTTCCATCTATTTATTGAAAGTTTATCACGTACATATTTCGTTCCTTTGGATCTATGTTTTTACATCCTATGCAGTTTGCAACTTAACATTACAGGCTCTGAGGTATTACTCTGGAAGATGGTTGAAGCTTGACTTGCATAAGATAGAAAATTAAAAAATAAAAACCCTTGCAATTCAATCAAAAGTATCGTACCATTTATATTAATCAAGGATGATTTTAGGAGTTTTACATGGAATTGTATATTCTACGAACTGACAGTTCTAACTGTCTTTATCAAAAAGTATCAAAATATTTAGCCAACCCCAGCTCTCGCTTAGTCGAAAAATTAGCCAGCCTAGGTATTTGTGTTAGATCATTTTATCAGACTGAAGGTCAATCCAACCTCATTATGCTTATGGAAGCCCCTTCTGATGAAGCTGCACAACAATCCTATCACTACATGTACAGTATGACAGCTAAATTTAACCCGCAATTTAAGCGTTTTAGCAAACATTCTCTATAGATTTTAGATAGCGTAATCATGCGCCAATGATCACGCTATAACCCACTTTTTGTCAAGTTGTTCAGAATTTTGAGCCACTTTTTTAGTCTGTGCTTTTAATGAGGTACTTTGTTCATAATTTTGAGCCACTTTTTTAGTCTGTGTTTTTAATGAGGCACTTTTCAAAAATGAAGAAATAGTGATAGAAGCGCTATTTTGCGCAATTTCTTCCATTTCACTTCTTTTACCTAACATATCCATCTTACTTGAAAAGCCAGATAAGCACCTTATTATAAAAGACTTGTTTCTAAGCTTTCTAAAGTTCTTTATATTTTTACTTGATGTTGCAAGAGAATAATCTTTAAGAACTTTGGCATCTTTAGTCAAGCGTCCTTGGTCATCAAAAAGTCGACATGTATGTGAAATTTTTTGAGCATAAAACATAAGAGCAGTCATGCCAGCACCACCACTTGATGCTCCTGGGATAATACCCAATCCCGAAGCAATAGAGCCTGCAACCGCACCAGCTACTGTACCACCGACTACTCCTGCTATTTTTGTGTTACACGAGAGTTGCCCATTATCCAGATAAAGAAGCTCAAGACTTGCTTGATTCACATCATGCTCTGCTAAAATTGTGTCATAACCGCAAGTTTGAACTAAATCACCGCTAACAAGAGCAAAGTGAGCATTTTGATCTATATGATGACGATCTGTTAGAGCCTTGGAACATCTATTGGATGATTCTGCCACAGACCTGATCACACCAGGAGAATTCCAAATACCTAAGTGCATACTTGAAACTAAACGTGCATTTATTTTTATTTTATTGTTACGATTTAACAAAACGGCAAGATATTTTTCTTCAATATGTCCTTTAAAATCATTCAAAACAGCTTTTTTAAAGATTTTATCAATCTCAGAATCGCGTAGTATTGCTCTTTGAATTGAGTTATAACTCGTTTGCGCTAAACCTCCACCTAAAGAGTGTCCCGCTATAAATAAATCAACCTTTTTATGACCCTGATTTTCAACAACAGTCTCAATAACTTGTGATATCTGTGCTAGAATTTCGTTTTCATGAGTAAGATAAGATTCAACCCCAGCTGCCAACTGAGTATCCGAGTACCAACTTTCTTTATTCACAGAACCACGCCAACAGATATAAACTATCGGATAATCAGATTTATTTACAGGTATGTAAATATGCCCTAACAGACTAAGCTCTTGAGATTGTGAGGCATCATTCTTGTTGGCCTTTATATTGATTGTTTGATATTGCTCAGTCTGTTGTGTTTCGGGATTTTTAAAAGTAACTATGTCTCCATCTTTTAAACCCTTATAAGCACTTACACGACCCGTTTGGAAGGAGGCGTAAAAATTTCTAAGGCTTAACATTTCCTTATCAATAGAATTAATTTCACTTTCCATTTTACGAACACTCAAAAGACCCGTAATAAGCGAGAAGAATCTAAATTCATCTTTGCTACTGATGGCCTTGATATCTGACAAATATGACTCATGATAAAGCGCATCAAACGCATCATGATAACTGAACCCCTCGATGATATATTTAGCAAATAAAACAAGCTCTGCAATTTTTTCATTGTTGGTATTGTTGAAAAATTCAGAGTCTACTTTTGTCAAATAAGCCCTTAAATAAGAAAACTGAGAGTATCGAGTGAAATTATGGGCGCCATTTGATGTAATTTTATTTACACCACCGACAACGTCTTGAAGTTTTGTTTGAAGTGTCGCTAATTCCTGCTTTAAATCTCTCAAACGATTTAATTGCTCTTTAGCACTTTTTACAACTTTATTTTTCATTTTTATCCTTTTAATCAATAATATAAGTATACCGCACGCCCCCCTAAAAGTCAACCCTCTACAAATTTACCTTAATATCAGAATGTAACGCAACACAAGAGGGGCAGTGATATAATAGCATTGATAAAAACGGAGAAACAGATAGTAAAATGAGACGTTTTGAGCTAAATTTTACAATTTTCTAGGCACGCATGTACCCGATAACTAAAACCAGCTAAAGATTCATAAATACAAGTTTTTTGGAGCCTATCTGTAAACCGAGAAAACCTATAGCCTAAAAAGCCATGGCAATTAGAGCGGATAAACTAGCTGTAACAAAACCACTTCCCATGCAAATACTTTTTATCACACCTAGCTAATCAATTCCATAATAAATGCCAGCGAAGAAACCAAGAAACTCAGAGCAATCTAGAGAAAAAATCAATCGCAAGATCATGCAACATAAGCCTTGTGAATTCAAGAACACGTCAGCAAACAACCCCAAAAGTTATCTGCTGGTTAACCCCATTCCAAGAACATAACCATTATGATGAATCTGCCCAACAACCCTATCACTATACGTACAGTATGACAGCTAAATTTAACCCTCAATTTAAGCGCTTTAGCAAACATTCTTTATAAATTCTAGAGCAGCACACTCGCAAACCCAAAAATCGCATAGATTAAAAACTACTGTTGTTAACACAAGGCCTAATATTTAACCAGGCCTTGTGGCTCATCTTATTTCGATTGATTACCCAACCAACCCTTACACAAAATGGGCACATAAAACATGAACCACCCCCCTCTATTCTCGCACCCAATAAACCTTAAATAAAACACAAAACCAATACTTTACTTTCACAAAAAACCCTGTCAGAATACCCAAAATAACTGGAAAGTTGAAAATGAGATCTGCACTGAATTACCTTAGCAACCTTATCTTTGGAGAAAACCATGAATACCCCCAACAATATGTTGCCCTGTTACAAGCAGCCTATAAACTAAAAAAAAAACCATCTTCCGTAACCTCACTACCAGAAAACTGGGAATGGCATGAAACTTCTCTTTGTAAAGCTCACAACGGCCACAGCACTCACTCGCTTTTTCAACACTTGGGTAAAATAGAAACATTTGCCGCCATTAACCACACCTCTAAAACAATCGCCATTCTTATTCCTGGAACCGATAATCACAATGATCTCATTAAAGATATCTACCTTAAATATACAGGAAAACTTCCACAGGAGCTTATAGATAGCAAAAAAGATCTAATAAAAAAGTTAATGAGGAGTGGTTTTAAACTAATATTTTTAGGTCACTCCCTTGGTGGAGCTATTGCTGCCAATTTAGCCGTATCCTTTCAGGAAACAGAACAACAATCCATTGATACCATTACGTTTGAATCTCCCGGTATCATGCTAGCTGAAGACCCTATCTACGACCATATTCGTGACTATGCCATGCTGGGCCCCAACCCCATCAACTGTTTACACCTATTCCCGGGTCAACGTCATATTGTCATTCCTTATAAGCTGTACGGAGCATTTAGACTCTCATGCGAGCACGATACCAGTGTTTTTAATGACGCTATCGATCTAAACAATGATAGGGGTGGTGAGGAAGTTATAGGGGCTTTATTAACAACAGCGATCCAATACAACTCGGCAAATAATTCATTCAACACCTTATTGTATTACTTTGACCAACATCGCCTTGCAAGCTTTTCAAAAGAACCCCAACAAGAACCTAAATCAATCAATTCAAGCCCCTCACTTTGCAACATTTATAATTATGTTTTACAAAAGGGCCCCACCCTTGAAGTTCATCCTATTGATAGAAGCAGATGGCTATCTTTAGCTCAGCCTATCAAGGCCTTTCATGATCAGATGAACGACATCAGACTTGTTAACACTTCTCGAAATTTCATCGCAGCATCTATAAATGCTGTAAGAAGTTTATCCAGTGGTCATATACAACAAACCAGCCAACAGCTATTACAAGCTGCGCAATCCGGCCTACACCATAGCGAAGAAGCCTTAAAAACAATGTACAAAGCATGGATAAAAGAGACCTTACAACCCCTGTTATCCGATCATTCATCTATCCCTGAATTTGACTCCGCTCGAGAGATTCATGGCAATGCAATGTCCATTAGGTCCGATGAACTGACTTTAAAAAAGCTGCTTAGCTGCGAAAAACACCTTTCGGATGACCTCACAGTAAATTTAATCGCGAATGCTTTATTACCGTATAATGAAATAGATAAGACCTCTAGGAAAGCTTCTATAAAAGCTAAAAAAGATATCAATACAACAATTGCACGACATGGGTTCGCTTTAGTACCCAAAAACGAAAACCTAGACTGCTACGTGATCGTTAACCCACTTAAATAATTAACTATTCCGAAGCCTTTCTAATGGATGCAAATAGATTTTTTGGGTCATCCAATTCAGGGTGGAAGGGCTCTGAACTAGCTTCGGCATGATGATCATTCATCCACCTTAAAACAGCGTAGTCTTCCAACGCATAACCCACTGAATCAAAAATTCTAAGCGTATCGGATGAATGTAACCAGGATCCGTCAAGACATTCATGGATTTCTTTAACGTTATCATTTTCTCCACGCAACTGCTGAATCTCACCCTCAACACCAGCCTGCTTGATGCATGGCACAACAATACGGGCGCCTATTAACCTCATCACATCCAATTCAGTTTTCCCTGGGCAATCTCCTCCTAGGGCAATAACAACTTGATCACTTCTTAAGCTGGCTGAACCCAAAACATCTACTCGCTGCTTAATTGCTGTAGACGTCACGATAACGTCACACGATTCAACCAACGGCTCAACTTGACTTAAGGATTCAATAGGCCAAGGTTTAAAACCTAAATTGCGTGTTAATTTACCCACTGTTTTCGGATCCACATCATACACCATAACACGATCAATGGTCAGCACCTGATCTAAACCTAATAACTGAAATTCAGATTGAGCTCCTGCACCAATAACACCCAATTTTATGGGCTTTTTTATCTTACACAGTGAGGCAAATAGAGCACTCATGGCTGCAGTTCTGATAGCGGTTAGCAACGTCATTTCTGAAAGCAAGTGAACACGTCCTGTTTCAACTGACAACAAAGCCCCTAAAGCATAAATAGACAGCAAACCTTTCGATGGGTTATCAGGGTGCCCATTCACCAACTTACACGCATACCACTCATCATCAGAGATCGGCATAGACTCAATCACCCCATGCGGGAAATATAGTGCCTGACGAGGTGTTCTTTTAAATTCAGACCAACGACCATAATCGAGCTTGAGCCTATCCATAACTTCTTTAATACATTTTTCAACACCATACTGCTGAACCCATAACGCCACATCAGAGTGATGCAAAACTTTAGTAACCATACTTCCTCTTCATGATATTGAGACTTAAATGTAATTATGCCATAATCGTTATTTAATATAAATCATTGTTATGAAATCAACTCAATTTAATCCCAAGCAACACCTCGACAAACATCGGTTTGCGGTCCTACACGGGTCCCAAACCGCCCTCATCGAACACGTCAAAGAAAAACTACAAGAACACTTCAGCGCCCAGGGTTACCGTAAACGCATCTTTGATGCCACTTCAATCCATGACATCTATGAACTGACCACCGAAACTAAAAACAACTCTCTCTTTCCTGACCCCAAATGGTTCATTCTCAACTATGCTGGTCAAAAACTGCCCAAAGAAACTGAAAACCTCCTCTGCAACCTTCCTGAACAACTTAATCATGATCAATTTGCCATTCTTATTGTCCATCATGCTGATAAACCTGCCCCCAAAAGCAAATGGTTTAAACAACTGTGTAGCCAACAATTAAGCATTGACTGCAACCCCCTCTATGGCAGAGATTTACAACAATGGCTCCAAGCACTTTTATCTCAATGGAAAGCCCAGCTCTCTTCTTCACAAATCAAACAACTCCTACAAACATCACAACATTCACTGTCTGATCTCGTTAGAATTGTGCGACAAATAGGCCTAGCCTACCCACAACAAGTCATTAGTGAATCTACCTTTCAAAGCCTTTTGCATAGCTTTGCCACCGAACCCTCTTTTACCCTTCTCAACCAAGCCCTAACCGGCAACTTAAAATCTAAAAAACTGCAACTTGGCACCCACAGTCAAGAGGAGCTTCATAAACTCTATTGGCAAACAGCAAAAACCGTAAGGTCTTGCCGAAGGGTCAAAGAATTATCTCAAAACCTGCCCTTAAACCAAGCCTACAGCCAAGTTAAAATTCCTCCCTGGCAACAAAAAAACCTCACCCCTGCTATTTTACGACACAGCCTCATATCCCTGTATGCGATTCAAACATTTCTAGCTACAGGAGACAGCCTGATCAAAGGCCAAATAACAGGTAATTTACCACAGTTTATCGAGCAATCGCTGCTATACTTATCAGGAGACCAAGAATGCCCATTGCCGTTCTAGGAGGCACATTCAACCCTATCCACCTCGGGCATCTTTATATTGCCAAGACCGTCCTCACTCACTTTAATTGCTCTGAGTGCATCTTAATTCCTAACGGACAACCCCCGCATGAAAAAGCCCCCATTTCAGCTAAACATCGGCTTAAAATGCTTGAACTTGCCATTGAACCCCATGAAAACTTTAAAATAGACCCCAGAGAAACCTTACGAGAAGGCCCTTCTTTTACCGTATTAACACTCCAGGAACTAAGGCAACAATACCTCAATGAAAGCTTAATTTTTATCTTAGGAGATGATGCCTTTGCCTCTCTCGAATCATGGTTTATGTGGGAAACTCTACTTGACTATGCACACCTTGTGATCATAAGGCGCTTCGAACCCCCTCTCACTAAAACACTTCAATCCTATCTAAACCAACACCTATGCCATCAAAACCAAACTATTAACAACCACCCATCCGGGTTTATTTATAGGCTAAATCAGCCCTTAAATCCGAACCAATCATCCATTATCCGTCAAACTCTACAAAGTCATCCACGTCGGTTTTTAACAAATTCTCTGAATTTTGATCCGAACCAACTTCCTCAGTCTGTTTGGGAGTATATTCTGGATCATCAGCTTTATGCTTCTTAACATCAACTAACCCCTTACCCATCACATAATGATCCCACAAATGATCAATCGGTTTGGGCAGAATATCGGACATCTTTGACGCAGCATTCTTCATCGGGTCAACCAACCTAGAGTACTGCCACCACGATTGATCGGCTAACCCCGTCAAACTAAGCAGCTGCACCATTAACATACAAATCAAAAGGCCTCTAACGGTCCCAAAAACAAGCCCAAGGACTCGATCAAAAGCTATCAACCCAGTCTTATTGAGCACCCACAAAATCAATGACTTCAAAAGATTACTGAGTAACATCACCCCTAAAATCATCACAGATGCCACCACTAAAATTCTCACCGTGCCATTATTAATATAGGAGGATAAATAATCTGAAAAACTTCCTGAATAATGAAAAGCCAGCCAAATAGCAACAACCCACGCCAACAAGCTCAAAGATTCTCTGATAAACCCTCTAAAAGCTCCCACCATGGCCGAGATAATAACAATACCCAAAACAACCCAGTCAAAAGCTACAAACGAACTGAACATCAAGTTATTCATGAAAAGTCCTATACATTTCTTGTACCTCAGGCTTTTGTAAAATAAGTTCAATTTGATCCTCAGAAAAACTACTGGGAATTGTAACACTAAAACCCTGAGCTTCCGGAGTGATATGTAGATAGTTCATGCGGTATCGTTGCCTATACTTTTGCACACCAGAAACACTTGAAAAAATGCCTAGAGAAACACCGTCTCCTGAGATAGGCCGGGATGATTTTCGTGCCAAGGGAGCCCCTTCATTCCATTGAAATGAGAAAGAAGACAACCACCTCATGCTTGTCATCCACCAAGAAGGCATCAGATCTTGCTTGGAAGGTATTTGAATACGAGACAACAGTGGGTCCGTCATAGGTCTATAAAAAGGCGAAGTTATCCACAACAAACAAACCAACATAAGCAATCGAATCACCTTAAGTTCACGTTGCTCGGTATACATTCCTTGCCATAATCTTAACTTTACCTTCACCACTTAAGTCGTCCTTACTTCCTTTATGTGCTGCACTTGACAAACATCCTGAAATGCCTGAACAGTCAGGAAAGAACCTGTCACTAAAACTTTATCAGCCTTAGAGTTAAGAACTTGCTTCACCGTCGTTAAGACATCTCTTAGATATTCTACCTTAGCCGGGTGACATTGCAAATATTTATCAACACTTTCTTGCGGAGAACCAAAAATAGATTGAACCCAAACCCAACCCATTGACAACTTTCCCAAACACTCAAGTCCTGGGAATACATTTTTATCCGCTCTCATGGCCAAGATAATCACACAACGAAAGTCTTTATCTTGATTCAATTGCTTAGCCAACATCTCTAAAGACTCTGAATTATGAGCTACATCAAACACCCATTCTTGTGAGCCTATTTTTCTAAACTCACAGCGACCCGGTAATAAGGTTCTCTGAAAAGCTTTGTTTAGCAACGATGTTGATAACCTACCACCCAATAATTGATAAGCCTTTAAAGCGCATGCTACCGATGATTCAACCCATTTATTTTTGGGAACTGTTATCGTTCTGTCACCCTTGACTCCCCACTCATTATTCTCAATGAAAAAATCTTTCACAATACGGTAACACTTAGCCTTAGTCTTCGTTAATAAAGCTTCACCCTTTTCAGGCATCATCATTTCACCCAAAACTAAAGGGAAACCTTCTCTGGAATACCCTAGCTTTTCTTGCATGATAGCAGTTCGCGTATAACCTAACCACGCTTGGTGATCTAACCCAATGGAGGTAATCACGGAAATATACTGCTTAGTCTTTGAAAAATCCAAGGCATTCATAGCATCCAAACGCCCACCCAATCCAGCCTCTAGAATCAATAAATCACACCCGGCTTCTGCAAAGGCCATTAAAGCTGCACAAGCCAAGATCTCAAAATAACTTAAAGAACCCTCTCCCATTTTATTTTGAATAGTTTTAAGATAACCGTACAACTTTGCTTCACTAATATTAACCTGATCAATGCGGATACGCTCGGTAACATCATGCAAGTGTGGAGAGGTAAACACCCCCACCTTATACCCCGACTGCTTTCCTAAGGATTCTAAAATTGCAGCGCATGTTCCTTTTCCATTCGTTCCAGCAATCGTAATCACTGAAGCTTGAGGCGCCATTAACTCCAAACGATCAAAACAACCACGAATATTATCCAAGGATAAATTCATACCGGATTCTTTTAAACGGTCCAGCAAATCAACTAAAGAGCTTCTTACCTCCACCCCTATCGCCTAGCCATCAAGCAAGAGATTAAATCACCCAAAACAGATTTAAGCTCTCTTCGATCGACAACTGCGTCAATAGCTCCGTGTTCAAGTAAAAACTCACTGCGCTGAAACCCCGCAGGCAAACTTTGCTTGACCGTTTGATTAATAACCCTTGGCCCTGTAAAACCAATCAAGGCATTAGGCTCTGCTAAAATAACATCCCCTAACATCGCAAGGCTGGCAGCCACCCCTCCAGATGTGGGGTCTAACAACACTGAGATATAGGGCAATTTAGCCTGAGAAAGTCTCGCAATCGCTGAAGCCGTTCGAGGCATTTGCATCAGAGAATAAACCCCTTCCTGCATTCTTGCCCCACCACTTGCCGTTAAACAAACAAAAGGCACACCTAATCGTAAGGCCTCTTCCGCAGCCAAAACAAAACGCTCTCCGACCGAAACCCCCATGGAGCCCCCAATAAAATCAAACTCAAATGCAGCCATTATTAGGGATTGATTCTCAATAAAACCATGAGCTACCTTAAGCGCTTCGGTTTCCCCTGTTTTTTTTCTAGCCTGAACCAAACGGTCCTTGTAACGTTTGGTATCTTTAAATCTCAAAACATCCTTCGACTGAATATTTTCAAATAACTCGTCCCATTCAGCCTTATCAAACAAATATTGAAAACGCATTTTGGCTGAAATACGATGATGGTGACCGCATTTTGAACATACCTGTAAATGCTCTTCCAGCTCTTCCTTGTACAACATGACGCCACACGATTGGCATTGCAACCAAAGACCCGCGGGAATATCCTTCTTAGAAGAAGAACCTGACAACTTAGGCAATAACTTTTTGAGCCAACTCACAAAGCACCTTTTTATTCATTACTGCGCCCATTGTAACCACAAGCCCAAAAAGTGGCAAGTAAGCCTTAGGACAAACCCCTTAATTTATTTGCTGTTTGCCTGATTAACTCAACCGTTTCATCCCAACCCATGCAATCATCCGTAACACTTTGCCCATACCTTGATGAATCAAAACCTTGTCGTCCTTCGACCAAAAAGCTCTCCATCATAACCCCTGCTATTAAATCTCTGGAATCATTGATCACCGTCTCAAGAACCTTACTCTGTAAACGGGCTTTATTTCTTGCATTCATATGACTACAATCCACGATGACAGATGGATTGAGATTTAAACCTTCCAAGCGACTCCGAACATTCTCTATAGTCTCTCGATGATAATTAACACCCTGATGACTTCCTCGCAGCACAACATGGGCCCAAGGAGCTCCTGAGCTTAGAGACTCACACACACCGGCTTCATCCAAATAAATATATGGGTTTTGTTGTTGAGCAACTCTCAAGGCATCCAGCGCAATATCAATATTTCCACACAATGGGTTTTTAAACCCCACTGGAACACTCAGATTAGAGGCCGCCACCCTATGTAGATAAGAACCCACATTTCTAGCTCCAACAGAAAACCAGCTAACTAAATCCTCAATGTAAGGCAGTATCAAAGGGTTTACCATCTCACACGCCAAAGGAACACCTAATGCCTGAAGTTGACAAAAAAACTCTCTCGATTTTCTCAACCCAGTGGATACGTCCCCCCGACCAGGTCCTCTAGGCTCCAGAACAAAACCTGGCCAACCTACTGAGGTTCTTGATTTTTCTATATATGTCCTCATAACAATAAACATGACATCATCAACGTCCTTGGCCAAGGCATGCAATCGTTGAGCATATTCCATAGACGCGTCTAGATTATAAATTGAACACGGGCCTACAATGATTAATAAACGAGAGTCGTTACCCGAAAGGATATTGCCAATAGTTTCTCTTGATTCTGTGATAAAATCTTCATTTATATTTTTAAACTCATTACGTATTTCACCTGAACTCGGCAACTTCATGCTTTCTTCCTAACTCTTTGCAACAACACTACCTTAGTCTTTTTAGATATTCCAGACATTCAACACTTTAATTTGACAATTTACTTGGGTGGCAAAATATCTGCCCCCATACTCAAACCTACAGTAATACTCAACAGACGTGTTACCATGCGACTCATCACACCTTTGGATTGAGGTTTTACCTGGCTATTAACCGCCCCCAATGCAGCTGGGTTAATAAACATATGTGGATTTAATAACAAATGCCCCTGCATTTGTCGTGATTCAGATAATGAGTTTTGATGTGGCAAAGGCTCTTGACTATTCAATACCTGGCTAGAAAACAACTTATTGGATACCTTTCGAGACTTGGGCAATGTTGTTATCTTATTATCTATAGAGAACATTGAGGTCTGACGCCCCACTGTTTTATGGGGTGAATCAGAAAAATACTGTTCGAATTTATAATCTTGACCACTTAAACGAGTTAAGCCTAAGTGATTAAATTGCTTATACACAACAATCCAGTCTCGGTATTCTGAAAATGCTTTGGTAAAATCTCGAAAAATCCTTTCATGCTCCAGCAATAGCCCTTCTTGAACCAAATAAGCCATGGATCCATCTTCATTAAGCGATATTTTTTTAGCTTCAATCTGCTCTTTAAGCCATTTCCAAAACATTTCACCTGCCAAGGTTTCTTCAGGCTCACTGGTTTTTACAATTAAATCTTCTAAACGATCCTTTTTAGCAGCTTTATTGACTTTCTCTCGATCAAAATCCAACCCCAAATCAGAAAAACCATCTTCCGGACTCACCAGAGCCTTTAACCAAGCCAATAGCAGTTTAGGTGATTCATTCAACCAAACCAACCCGTTATCAGGCATAATATTTTTGGCTAACAAAGGAGTCACTGCACTCATATAAGAGTGACCAAGGTCATGAATATTACGCACCTTATAATACTTAGCATCAGAAACAATGTCTCCGATCAAGGGCTCCCAAAGTTTAATAAACTCTCCTTTGTCATTACAAATGAAAACCTTTCTATCTGTGGCAACTAAACCAACCTCATATAAAAGACCTGCTGAGAATACTAGAAACCTCAATACTGCTTGCTCGGTGGGGTTCTTTTTACTCAAAGCCCGATCATTCATTTGTAATAAAGCCTTGGCTCGTGCCAAACCATAATTAAAAATAGAATCCTCCCAGTGTAGGCCTGTTTGGGGTAAAGATTGAACAAAGTCACCAAATCGAAACACCAAGGGAAGATAGGTCTCATTAAACAACGCCTCATCAACGCCGCTCGCAACTCTCAGCCAATCCACATACTCTTGATGTGAACTTTGCTGCAAAAGAACTCTACCAGGAACAACCTGATAAACAATACTTTCTTTATATCTTTGACTTATTTTCTCTTGACTCATACCCTAACTCACCGTTCAAACAAAACAACACCATGTAGAAGACCTTTTCTTTATTCCAAATAAACTTGGATAATCCACACCCACCAAATATAAACCTTTAGCATCAACCAGTTTAGCCACTGTGCCCTCTTTAAATTTGACCAAATCATGCGCCCAGCTAACTGAACGTCTCCCTCTACCAACTTCCACAAGAGCCGCTATCATAAAACGCACCATATGGTGCAAAAACGCATTCGCACTCACTTCAAACAACAGCATGTCATGTTGAATAGAAATGTTCAACCTAGTTAAAACTCTTACCGTACTTTTAGCCTGACATCTTGACGAACGGAAAGACGAGAAATCATGCCTGCCTATCCACCCATCAGCCGCCTCAGACATTCTATCAATATCTAACGAATAATTACAATAACCACAATGATAATGAAAAACACCGCTGCGAACACCGCCTGCTTTTAACCAATATTGATAGTGCCTTTCCGTAGCACTAAACCTTGCATGAAAATCCATAGAAACATTATTCACACTTAACAACTTAATATCATCAGGCAAATGAACATTACCACCCAACAACCAGTTTCTAGGAGATCTTAAACCTTTCGGCGCATCAAAATGAACCACCTGCCCAAGTGCATGAACACCCGCATCAGTTCGGCCTGCACAAACCACTTGTATAGGTTGATTGGCAACTTTTGATAAGGCTTTTTCAAGCCTTGACTGAACACTGTCTGCCTGAGGTTGTTTTTGCCAACCGTGATACTGCACTCCCGCGTATTCAACGAGAGCAACATACCTTTGCAATGCAGGCGTTATATCAGCATTCACCATACCCTATTATCTCAAAAAAATAGATAAAATTCAAGAATAAAACCCAAAAACCTTCAGCACCTAAAGAAAATATAAAACGGATAATTGACCCGAACAGTTGATCCTCTCCCCAATATAAGCTAAGCTTCAGTGAAGGATTAACATCGAGTCGACTATGTTATACACTGTTATTGTAATCATTTTAAGCACTTTCTTCAGCCAAGCACTTGCAACGTTCAACTTTAATGCGATAGAGTCTAGCCGACTTGTCAACCAAACGGAATATTATACCCGGCATTTACCACTACCCCAAACCAAAGCCTCACTACCACAACCTGCTCCGATCATTATCACAAAAGAAGAAAAGTCCCCCGCCATAAAAACCCAAACCAAAGCCTCACTACCACAACCTGATCCGATCATTATCACAAAAGAAGAAAAGTTACCCGCCATAAAAGCCCAAACAGAACAAACAGCTGAGCAAATTAAGCTTGCAATTTTAGACCTTAAAAAAGATATCAAGTCAATCAAAGACAACATCAATGCAGCACCTAAAGTTGCCTCCAGCGCTCCTGTGTACCTCTCTCAGAACCAGAACATCTTCGACCAACCTCCCACCTTTTGGTTTCTTGGTAGCATTAGCTTACTTTTAGTGATGTCTGCGCTACGCTCTATCATTCCAATCAGACGTGAGGTCAAAGCACCTACCAACTCAAACTATGATTTAGAAGAAGATGAATATGACTTTCTAGGCTCAGAAGAAGGCTTGCCATCAAAACTAGATTTAGCCAGGGCCTACATTGAGATGAATGAATACAAAGAGGCTGAAAAAACACTCAATGAGATTATTGCTACAGGTAATATAAAATATGCCAACAAGGCAAGATCCCTCATTAAAAGCATTCACTGAAAGTTAAACAGCCCTACACACATAACTCTCTTTGCATGTAACCGGCGATGAATTACATCTCCTGAGTCTCAACAGATAACCGATACTTATCTGTCTGACTTAGCTTTATTATTTCATGCATCTCTTCTTCACTCGACTCAGTAACCGCCCGCTTATACCACTTCATAGACTCACGGTAAGAAGATTGACTTCCTGTCTCATCATATCTATCGAAATAAATAACCCCTAAATTATACATGGCTTTTGCCTCTCCCCCCGCAGCTGCCTTTTTATACCACTTAATAGCTTCTTTATCGTTAGGCTTACCTTGAGGCTGCCCCTTACCCTTCTGATACATCTCACCCAAATGATACATGGCAATAACATGCCCTTGATACATGCCCTGCTGGCCTTGTGCTGCCTTTTTATACCATTTTATTGCCCTATTATAATGTTCACTGCCCTCTGACTGATCATCATCACCATACACTTCATACACTGAGCCCAATGAAACCATAGCATCAACATTACCCTCTTCTGCAGCATTAATAACCCACTCACCAAGATCTTCTTGCCTCTTATATTGATTAAACGCAAAAACAAGCAAACATCCTCCCATCAGCACCACAAGACAACCAAGAAAATACATATTCATCATTATTACCCTCTATTTTTTACTATTATCTTCGAGAACATACATTAAAAACAAGAAAAACACAATAAAAATATATATTTATCATGATTTTGTAAAAAACTTCATCACTCATTAAAGCAGATTAAAAAACCCCAACAACAACTAAAACATCTTTTATTAATGAAAACAGTAAAAATCAACTAGCATTTTAACTCATCACCAACATTATTATTTTCACTCTAATGAATAGAAAAAGGCCAGGGATTTCTCTGGCCTTTTTAATATACGCTAGGTCAATAAAAATCAGTTGGAAAGGCTATACTTAAAACCTAAAGCACTCATTTTTATTTTCGGAGGCACAGCATAACCACCTTCAGTAGCAACTTTAAAACCACTCGCTGAATGCTCTTGCATCGTTCCATAGAATGTTAAATGATCCGACATATCACACTCAATACCAAGCGCCTTAATCGTTCCTTTAGATCCATCATTCCTCCAATGCTTAGAGGTTGAATGACTATAACTAACGCCCACTGGTTTACCCATAAAGTCATATTTATAGCCTGCAGCATAAGAATGATATTCCGCCGCTTTTTGACCAAAATCATTCGTTCTATCATTGGCTGATGAATTATCTACAGTTGGGTTAACATAGCCTTTAGGGTCTAATTTAGTGTGAGCAATCAATGCATCAAAACCTTGGTAGGCAAATGCAGCAGAAAGACCTAGGCCATGGATATGCGGATCCACGTTAGAATTGTTAGATATTTTAGCTTGACGATCTCCTCTAGCACGAGATGAATACCCCGCCCTCAAATCTAACTCAACACCCTTAATTGTTTGGCTATACCTACCACCAAAACCCATACTATCATGACGAGCATCATGAAGGTCACTAAGAGACGAATAATCCATCGTCAATGTCAACCCTGCCAAAGACTTAGATAACACTGAAAAGTCGGCTGTTTGATATTCAATATGATGACCTTTGTCATTCAACACATAATAACCAAAAACATGACCAACATCATTTAAAAAATATGAACCAAAATTCACTGATTCAATAAATGAACAAGTCTGATATTTTGTTGTCCCGAGTGAAGCCTTGTGCGCAGAAGAACTCTTAGGCTCGGTATCACCTATTGATAATCGACCTACTATTCCTTGATTATCCTCAATCGCTATTTCAAGATCAGCGGTTTTGCCTGAATCAATGACATAATTATCTTCATCCACTCTATCCATTCTTCCTTCAGGAGCCTTCAGCTCGATCAATCCTGTCAATTTCCAACGATTAACTTCTGTTGACACCACTGCTGCCAGTTGAGATGAATTATCTCCCCAAGATCCCACCATCGTATTAGAATTCTGACGACCCGTTTCACCAGTATTAACTTTACGAACTCCACTGTAAACAGTCCCTGAAACCTTAACCTCAGGCTGAGTCAATCTAGACCCTGTGTTTGCAGCTGCCAACGCCACCTCTACCCCAAATAGACAAGGTGCCACCAAAACAATAGAACCTATCATCCCTGCCATTACTTTTTGATTCATATAATTTGTCTCCCAAATACAATTTCCGTTTGTAAAACACAAACTCTAAATCGAATATTACATTAAATAATCATCAAACTCAAAACGTCATCATTTTTTTCTATGTTTTTAAACAGCACATTCCAACGTCACATCAACCTTATTTACCCCTCTCAATAGAAAAAGGCCAGAGATTTCTCTGGCCTTTTTAATATAAGCTAGGTCAATAACAATCAGTTGGAAAGGCTATACTTAAAACCTAAAGAACTCATCTTAATTTTCGGAGGCACAGCAAAACTTCCTTCAGTAGCAGCTTTAAAACCACTCGCTGAATGCTCTTGCATCGTTCCATAGAATGATAAATGATCTGACATATCACACTCAATACCAAGCGCCCTAATCGTTCCTTTAGATCCATCATTCCTCCAGTGCCTAGAGGTTGAATGACTATAACTAACGCCCACTGGCTTGCCCATAAAGTCATATTTATAGCCTGCAGCATAAGAATTATATTCCGCCGCCTTCTGCCCAAACTCATTGGTTCTTGCGTTGGCTGCTGAATTATCTACAGTTGGGTTAACATAGCCTTTAGGGTCTAATTTACTATAAGCAATCAGCGCATCAAAACCTTGGTATGCAAAAGCTGCAGAAAGAGCTAAACCATGAACGTGTGGGTCCATGTTAGTGTTATTGGATATTTTAACCTGACGTTCTCTAGCACGGGAAGTATAGCCAGCACGCAAATCTAGCTCTACATTACCTAGGGTATGACTGTAGATTCCACCAAACCCCATACTATCATAATTAGCATCATGAAGGTCACTAAGAGATGAATAATCCATCGTCAATGTCAACCCTGCCAAAGACTTAGATAATACTGAAAAGTCTGCTGTTTGATATTCAATATGATGACCTTTGGAATTCAAAGCCGTATAACCAAAAACAGAAGCAACATCATCATCAACAAATGACCCAAAGTTCACTTGATCAACAAAACCTACTCTTTTATATTTTTTAGTTCCCAATGAAGCACCGTATGCAGATGAGCTCTTGGGCTCAGTATCCCCTATTGATAGTCGTCCCAAAACTCCAAGATTATCCTCAATGGCTATTTCAATATCTGAAGTTATGGAAGAATCCAGTATATGATAATTCTCTTCATTAATTCCATCAGCACTTCCTTCAGAAGCCTTAAGCTCAATCAGCCCTGTCAATTTCCAATTCCTAATAACTGTTGAAACCTCTGCTGCCAACTGAGAATAATTATCTCCAAAGGAGCCTATTGTTGCATTGGAATACTCACGCCCGGTTTCTCCTGTCTTAACTCGACGAAATCCACTGTATACAGTCCCTGAAACCTTAACCTCTGGCTTAGTCAATTTAGACCCTGTGTTTGCAGCTGCCAAAGCCATCTCTACCCCAAATAGCCAAGGGGCCACCAAAACAGCAGAGCCTATCATCCCTGCCATTACTTTTTGATTCATATTTTGTCTCCCCAATACAATTTCCGTTTGTAAAACACAAACTCTAAATCGAATATTACATTAAATAATGACCCAAATCAAAACATCATGGCTTTTTATGTTTTAAACAGAACATTCTAATGTCACATCAACCTTCTTCACCCCTCTCAATAGAAAAAGGCCAGATAAAATCTGGCCCTTTCTAGTTTGATTTAAGAAAATAATATTTAGTTGGAAAGCCAATACTCAAAACCTAAAGCACTCACCTTAATTTTCGGAGGCACTGCATAAGCTCCTTCAGTCCAAACCTTAACGCCGCTAGCTGAATGCTCTTGCATCGTTCCATAGAATGTCAAATGATCGGACATCTCACACTCCATACCAAGCGCCTTAACCGTTCCTTTAGATCCATCATTCCTCCAATGCTTAGAGGTTGAATGACTATAACTGACGCCCACTGGTTTACCCATGAAGTTATACTTATAGCCTGCAGCATAAGAATTAAATTCCGCCGCCTTTTGACCAAAATTATTCGTTAGTGCATTGGCTGCTGAATTATCTACAATAGGATTAACATAACCCTTAGGGTCTAATTTAGCATGAGCAATCAGCGCATCAAAACCTTTATAGGCAAATGCAGCAGACAAACCTAAGCCATGGATATGTGGATCCATGTTAGTGTTATTGGATATTTTAGCTTGACTCTCTCTAGCACGAGATGAATACCCCGCCCTCAAATCTAATTGCACATCCTTAACTGTTTGGCCATACCTAGCACCAAACCCCATACTATCATAATTAACATCATAAAGATCACTTTGAGATGAATAATCCATCGTCAATGTCAACCCTGCCAAAGACTTAGATAAGGATGAAAAGTCTGCTGTTTGATATTCAATATGGTGTCCATTAGAATTCAAAGCCGTATAACCAAACACGGATCCTACTGTAACATCACTATCCCCAAAGTTCACCGCATCAACAAAACCTACTCCTTTATATTTTGTAGTTCCCAATGAAGCATCGTATGCAGATGAGCTCTTGGGCTCCGTATCCCCCATTGATAGTCGGCCCAACATGCCTTGAGCATCCTCAATGGCTACCTCAAGGTTTGATGTTACATCAAAATTATCCTCAACATTATCCTGATCAAATAGATCCGTGTTTCCTTGACTGGCGCTAAGCTCAATCAACCCTGTTAATTTCCAACGATTAACTTCTGTTGACACCGCTGCTTTCAGGTAAGATGAGTTATCTCCCCAAGATCCCACCATCGAATTAGAATACTTACGACCCGTTTCACCGGTATTAACTCGACGAAATCCACTGTAAACAGTCCCTGCAATCGTGACCTCTGGCTTCGTTGCTTTTGAGCCCTTATAAGCAGCTGCCGAAGCTACTTCAACACCAAAAAGCCAAGGCGCCACTAAAACAGCAGAACCAAGAATCCCAGTAAAAACCTTACTATTCATCAACTTATCTCCCAATTAAAATTTCCGCCTGCAAAATACAAACCTTAAAATGAATATTACATCAAACAAACACAAAGATCAAAAACTATCCTCAATAAACGAATCTAAACTCTACCATTAAAAAAACACCTCCATCACCACCCTTCATTAAAGACAAACAAACTTATAAATCCTTACCAAAAAAAACCGCACAAATGGTTTTTTTGTATAATAAAAGACCCGCATAATGCAGGTCTTTTAATAAAAAACTCTTGAAAACTAGACAATGACAGAGAAGCCCAATACCCCTACTTTTATATTTTTGGTTGGAACAAATACATGAGGATTCTCATCATAGCTTCTCACCTGGTCACGATTGGATGAATGCTCTTGCAACACTGCATGCATGGTTATACGATCAGACAATTTATGAGCCATCCTAAAACCTTTTATGGTAGCTTTTGAGGCATCATTAAAAAATGATTTAGAGGTTGCATACTCTCCACTAAAACCAGTCTCTTGACCCATCAAATCAAAGGTATAACCCAACTCAAATGAGTTCATCTCAGCGGCTTTTTGACCATATCGGAAATACCTAGAGGTTGCATTAGTGAATTGTTGAGATTGATTCACAAAGTTATGCGGACTTAATTTAGCATAAGCATACGAGCCATCAAAACCCTTATACTTAAAGGCTGCTGAAGCACCCAAACCTCGTAGATGCCAACTACCACCATCAACAACCGACAAGTTATTATTGTAGTCATAATTTCTATAAAATGGCGCCCATGCTCGCGATGTATAACCCGCTCTTAAATCCAAATCAACATTCTGCAAAGACCCTTTCCAAGACGCAGAAAACCCATGACTGTCATAGCGAGGATAGACAGGAGATCCGTCAGGAACATTCATGGTTCGCTGATCACTCTGAGATACATATTCAGTAGACATCGATAATCCCTTGATATATTCAGCAGTGGTGTATTGAACACGAAATTGATGATGGTTTAGCTCATAAGATCCAAAATCATAACCTATCGAATTGGCTAAAGATTGAGCAGCTGGTGACGCAGCATAAACATTACTAATATCTGCCCTGCTATAAGAAGTTGTAGCAAATGTAGCCTTGGTAGATTCACTCGTCCCAGTGGGAGCTTTACCCAGGTTTAAATGCCCCAACATTCCCATATTATCCGTAATTGAAACCTCTAAAACATCTGAATGAACCATCTGCTCATACGGAGGGTACACAACTAGCGCATCTCCATTTTGAGTAATATTTTTATGGTAATAGATGTTGTCTGCATCGTATGAAGAAAAGCTGTTATAATTGGATGACACCCTAGCTTTTGCCATGAGATCGTATCGACTAAAGCTAGTCTTTGCTGTCAATTGGATATGGGAAAGATCTTCATCAACTCCCATTTGACCCACCATCATATTCGCATTGTCTCGACCATCTTTCCCATTATCAACTTTACGCACTGCAGCATTAATCAACCCAGAAACAGTAACCTCTGATTGCTTGAATTTTGGGTGTTTATAAACACCTGCAGAAGCCACTTCAACACTAAAAAGCCAAGGTGCAACTAACATAACAGAGCCCATCATCCCTGCCATAACCTTATGATTCATCAAAATCTCCTCACTATTCCTTTCGTTTAATAAAATCTACATCAAAAAGAAATAAAGAGCAAAAAAGATCATTATTCTCTTTATCAAAGCAAAAACACCCACACACTGATTATCTATATAGCAAAAGACCCGCATAATGCAGGTCTTTTAATAAAAAACTCTTGAAAACTATACAATGATAGAGAAGCCCAGGACCCCTACCCTTACATTTTTAGTCGGAATATAATAATTCACATTAATAGCATCATAACCTTTAGAAGAAT
>MPMF02034525.1_pt1 | contig 54357 bp, 46 predicted proteins | sample 1617271 | NCBI WGS metagenome assembly MPMF02 (sample SAMN05944812, study PRJNA350692) | marine metagenome | biome: marine; feature: ODZ; material: water; isolation source: 120 m water sample prefiltered with 30 um filter, filtered on to 0.2 um... | place: Pacific Ocean | collected 2012-04-09... | reverse complement strand
TCGTGATCCCGCTCGTCGTGATACCGTCGGCCATGCCAGCCTCCTTTTGGGCTTCGAGCCCGTTAATCCATTGGAGATCGCAAGATACTCCGTTGGAGGCTGGCCCTCTCATCCCATCTGCGTGGCAAGGCTGAAGCCTTGTCGCACGAATATCGAGACAACCGCCAGCCGACGGGCGCCGCCGGGATCACGGTGAGCCATTGGCTCGTACGGGTGGTTGGCGTATGATTCGATCACTGGATTCTCGTGGGGAGGTCGGAGATGAACACCGCGCGAAGCGTCTATGACCCTGGTCGTACCGGCTCACCTTGCTGGTGGCGGCCCGCGACCCGACCTGTGTCGTTTCTGCTTGGAGGCGTCCTGCTGCTGGCGGTGGTTGCCGTCGCGGCGGTGGCGGCCGGGCCAGGTCCAGCCGGATGGGTCGACGATCTGACGCCCATCACGGCGGCCGACTGGGACTACGACAAGGCGGCGCATCTTATTGAGCGCGCAGGCTTTGGCGCCACGCCTGAGGAGATCGAGCGGCTGGCGGCGATGACCCCGGAAGCGGCGGTCAACGAGCTCGTCGACTTCACCGCCATCGACAACGCTGCAACCCGGGCGTTCGACCCGTCGCCTATCTGGGATCCGGGGATGGATCCGTTCCCGAAGAGCCGGGCCGATGCGGTGCGCATCGCGCGTGAGACCGGGTCGTCGATGGGTGTGGCGATGTTGCCGGAAGGCGAATCACGCCGTCTCCAGCCGGTCGTCAACAAGTTCTTCTATGGGCTGCGGTCCAACGCCATCGAGACCCAGCGGCTCGCGACATGGTTCGGCGAGCGGATGTTGACCACCCGGCGTCCGCTCGAGGAGAAGCTCACCCTGTTCTGGCACGGGCACTTCGCCACCGGCAACGGCAAGGTTCGCGACACCCGGATGATGTTTCGCCAGAACGAGATGCTGCGCGCCAACGCCGCCGGGAGCTTCCGCGACCTGCTGGTTGGGATTCTGACGGACCCGGCGATGCTGGTCTATCTGGACAACGGCGAGAACCGCAAGGGACACCCGAACGAGAACTTCGGTCGCGAGCTGCTCGAGCTGTTCACGATTGGCGTGGGCAACTATTCCGAGCAGGACATCCGCGAAGCGTCGCGTGCGTTCACCGGCTGGACCAACGATGTCCTCGAGTTCCGGTTCGACGCCGAGACTCACGACGATGGCGAGAAGACATTCCTCGCGAGAACCGGCGCGTTCAACGGCGAGGACATCATCGACATCATTCTCGACACCCCGGTCACCGCCGAGTACATCGGTGCCAAGCTGTATCGGTTCTTCGTGCGCGAGGAGATCGACGACGTCACACGCACGGCGCTTGGCGCGACGTTCCGCGACGGAGGATACGAGCTGCGGCCGCTGCTCCGCCGAATCTTCCTCTCGCGCGACTTCTACAGCCAGGCATCCTATGCCAGCCAGATCAAGAGCCCGGTGCAGCTCGTGGTGTCGACCTACCGGAAGCTGGGTCTGACGACGCTGCCGACAATTCCCGATTTCAATCGTCTGACCGCTGGACTCGGTCAGACGCTGTTCAACCCACCAAACGTCGCCGGCTGGGCCGGTGGCCGAACCTGGATCACGCCGGCGCTACTGCTCGAGCGGGGCAATTTGTTCCGCGGCGTGCTGCTTCCGGACACCGACGGGTTCTGGGCACCCGACCGGTCGCTGCCGGGTCTGTATGCGCAAGTCGGACGGCGAATCGAGGCGGGGATGAACATCACGGCTGCTACCCAGGAGGGGGATGCCGAGTCGAGCCTGCTTGCGGACCGAGACGAGGACTACAACACCCGGTATGGTGGGTACATGGGGTACGTCATGGCCTACGACCGGCTCACGCTCGTGCCCAGACAGACGGCGGAACTGGACCTGGCTCGTCTGCTGGAGGAAGCCGGCGCGACGACCGTCGAGGCGATTGTCGACCATCTAGTACGGCGCTTTCTCCGTGTTCCTGTCGACGCCGCCGCGCGGGACGTGTTGGTGGCGCACCTCCGCGACGAGCTGGGCGACGACCGAATTGCGTCACCCACGCCGCAGGTAGAACGAGCGTTGCGTTCGCTGCTCTACCTGGTCCTGAGCGCTCCGGAGTATCAGCTCGCGTAACGCGATGAGGAGACAGGTGTCATGACAAGCAGCCATCTTTCCGGGTGCGGTTGTTCGCGGCGGGACTTTCTGCGGAAGGGGCTGTACGGGATCGGGGTCACGGCCGGTCTTCCGGTGCTGCTCAGCCGGACATCCGCGGCGCTCACGGCGCAGGCGCTTCGCGGCACGAGCATGGAGGCGCACCCGGAGCGGATCCTGGTGGTCGTCGAGCTCTCTGGAGGCAACGATGGCCTGAACACCGTCGTGCCGTTCGGGGACGATGAATACTACCGGGTGCGGCCCAATCTCGGCATTTCTGCCGCCAACGTCATCCCGATCGCCGACGGATACGGGTTCCACCCGTCGCTGGTTGGGTTCGAACGGTTGTACAAGGACGGGTTGATGAGTGTCGTGCACGGCTGCGGATACGACAACCCGAGTCTGTCGCACTTTTCCTCGATGGGCTTCTGGCACACCGGCGTACCCAACGGTGGGGAGCCACTCGGTTGGCTGGGGCGTCTTGCAGATGGCGTTTACGATCACGATGCGCAGGGCAACATCATCGTCAATATCGGCACCCGCCAGTCACCGGCAGTGCGCGCGCGGCACCATCAGCCGCTTGTCTTCAACGACCCGCGCAGCTTCCGTCGTGACGGCGCCGCGAACGAGCAGAGGGCCATCGAGGCGATGCGGCCCGGCACGCCCGCCAACCCGACACTCGAGTTCCTTGCGGCAACGGCCGACAACGCTATCGCGAGTTCGGAGTTTGTTCGGGAAGCTTCGGCCGGCTATCGCACGCCGATCGACTACGGTATCGGCGGGCTGTCCCCGCAGCTGCGCCGGGTGGCGGCGCTCATCGACGCCGAGATGCCGACCCGGCTCTACTACGTCAGCTATCAGGGGAACTCGTTCGACACCCATGTTTACCAAGCAGATCCACATGCCCGGCTGCTCGCCTATACCGCAGATGCCGTCCGCGGGTTCGTCGAGGACCTGAAGCGACTCGGCCGGTCCAACGACGTCGCCATCATGATGTTCACCGAGTTCGGTCGTCGGGTGGAGGAGAACGCCAGCCTCGGCACGGACCACGGGACCGCGACCCCGATGTTCGTCATCGGTAGCGACGTGAACGGAGGCCTTCACGGGCGACACCCCAGCCTCACCGATCTGGACGATGGCAACCTGAAGATGACGACCGACTTCCGGCGTGTCTATGCGTCGATGATCGAGGAGTGGCTCGGGTACAGCGACAGCGAGTCGATTCTCAAGGGGTCGTTCGAGACGATGGGGCTGTTTGCGTAGCAAGTTCCGAAGAACACGCGCCTGCGCGACGGCTACGGGCTACAGGCTGCTAGAGCAATCTCCGCGCCTTCTCCACGAGCGTCGTCCGCTTCAGACCGAGCAGCCGGGCCGCCTGTTGCTTGTTGCCGTCGGTCTCCTCCAGTGCCCGCTGGATAAGCTGCCGCTCGATGTCGGCGATGTAGGCCGGCATATCGAGTCGGCCCTCCGGGAGCGACACCAACACGGGCTGCTCACCGGCAGGTGCGTGCTGCAGCTCGGGAGGCAGATCACGGACATCGAACTGGGTGCGGTCGCCTCCGAGCGCGAGCGCGCGCTCGACCGCGTTCTCGAGTTGTCGGATGTTGCCGGGCCAGGCGTAGGCCATCATGCGGCGTAGCGCCTCCTGTGTGACCGTGATCTTTCGCGGTGGCACCTCGCGAGAGGTCAGCCGCTCGATGAAGTGCTGGACCAGCACGGGAATGTCTTCGCGCCGTTCGCGTAGCGGCGGCAGAAAGATCGGGATAACGTTCAGCCGATAATACAGATCCTCACGGAACAGTCCGTCGCAGACCAGTTGCGACAGATCCGCATTGGTTGCCGCGATGATCCGGACATCGATCTTAATCGTCCGGTTGTCCCCCACGCGCTCCAGCTCACGTTCCTGCAGCACCCGCAGCAATTTGGCCTGCAGACTGGAGCTCATCGCGCCGACCTCGTCGAGAAAGAGGGTGCCCTGGTGGGCGGTTTCCAGTCGCCCCTGCCGTGTGGCGACGGCGCCGGTGAACGCGCCGCGCACATGCCCGAAGAGCTCCGCCTCGAGCAGCGTCTCCGGCACCGCGCTGCAGTTCAGAGCGACAAAACGGTGCGTCCGGCGTGAGCTGTTGTGATGAATCGCCTTCGCCGCCAGTTCCTTCCCGGTGCCTGTCTCACCGGTCACCAACACCGTGCTGGTGCTCGCGGCCACGGTCTCGAGCAGCTCGAACAGCTCTCGCATACGAGGACTGCGTCCGACCAGTCCCTCGAACCGGTGGCGTTCTTCCAGCTGCGACCGCAAATACGCGTTCTCTGAGCGCAGCCGACGTTGCTCGAGCGCCGCCGCGATGACATGCAGCAGCTGATCGAACTGGAACGGCTTGGTGATGAACTCCGCGGCGCCCCGCTTGATTGCGTCGACGGCATCCTTCACCGTGCCGAATCCAGTCACGACAATGCAGACGATCTCGGGGTAGCGCTCGAGCGCCGCCGCGAGCACCTCGGCGCCATCGATTCCCGGCAGACGCAGGTCGGTCAGCACGACGTCGAACGCGAAGTCGGTCAGTTGCTCGACGGCCGCCTCGCCGCTCTCGGCCTGCACTACCTGATAACCGTACCCGGCCAATCGCTCTGCGGTCGCCTCCCGCAGCGGCGCCTCGTCTTCAACGAGCAGCAGATGTGTTTCTTTTTCAATCATTTAGTCGATAGCGCCAACATCTTGACACCCGCTCGGCGAGCTGGTCAAGCCGTCGTGTCGACCAGGCTGTGCACAATTCCTTCACCGGATCTAATGGCTTGGCCACACGGTGCCGATACCACTCTTCGAACCAGATGTGACGGGACATCATACGAAGCGGACCGAGTGGACCAAGGAAAATGGTGGGCCAGATGCGAGCGCCAGCGATGATAGTTGATAGGAAAACGATTTCGATCATGAAAGCCTGTGAGCTCGTCGGCGTGAGCCGGCGAACGATCTACAACTGGATCGCGAGCGGCAAGGTTGAATACGTCCGGACCGCCGGAGGCTCGGTCCGAATCTTCGTCGACACCCTGTGGCGAGAGCCCGAGACCGGAGCCGCCCACGTGACGTCGGCGCACACCGACGCGTAGTCTCCTCAGGGGAGATCGCAACACCTGCCGAGGCGATGCGTAGCCAAGTCCCATTTCCGCACCTGCGAACGGATCCACTCCAGATGGACCAGCCGACCGACCTCGGCGCTCTCTTCCATCGGTTGAACAACCAACTCGGGATTATCCTGGCGAACGCCGAGCTCCTCGAGGCAAAGCTGAGCGAGGAGGCCAACACGTCGCGGGCGTCTCAGATCGTGACGAGCACAGTCGAAGCGATCAGCGCGGTGCGGCACATCCGGGAACGCTGGCAAATCAAGTAGCCGGAGACCTCCCAGCTCTCACCGCGGCCTCTCCCCCTCCAGTCCACAGTCAATTTTTTGGCGATCGCCAGCGTTTGCCGTCAAGGCGTTGGCGGCGCAAGGGTCCTTCCCTCGGTCTCAATTCTTGTCAGTGTCATGCCAGAAATTAAATAAACATATATATATCAACATTTTAGATGGATTGATGCGCTTCGACTAGAGTTCGTCTTTTGTTCGTTTTCTCCTCGGTACTTCGATTGCGATATCCGGTGCCTGCGCGACGGCACGTCAGTTCGGGAAGACGCGCCGCCTAGATAACAGATACCGGAGGCGACCGCAATCATGAAAGCTCACGTACTCGACAGCAAGGATCACGACCGTGTCACGGCTGGCTTGCCGTTCGTCGAGGCCCTGGCACGACGCATGGCGGCGTCCATGCCGCACTCGATCGACCTCGGGGACCTCGTCCAGGACGGCATGATCGGGCTGATCGACGCCGCGCACAGATTCGACGAAAAACGCGGTATCAAGTTCGAAACCTTTGCTGAACGTCGCGTGCGAGGCGCGATGATCGACGCGCTCCGTCGCGATGCCTGGCCCCGCGGAATCCGGCGCGTCCGGCGCGAGCTCGAAGCGGCACGCGCGAAGCTGCGGCACGAGCTCGGCTCCGAACCGTCGCTGGCAGACTTGGCCGCGCACATGGGGTCAGACGAGACCAGGCTGGGACGGACCATCGTCCGGATCAACACCATCGAGTCGACGTCCCCGCTGGCGACGGTAGACACCGTCGACGGTGCCAACCTGCCCCCAGTGATGGTGCCGGCCGAGCTGCCGAGGCCCGACACCGAGTGCGAGCGTGGCGAGGTAGCTTCGCGCATCCGAGAGGCGATCAAAGCGCTGCCATGGCGAGAGCGGAAGGTGATCGGGCTCTACTACTACGGCGACGTGACGATGAAGCAGATCGGCTGCGAGATCGGGGTGAACGAATCCCGCGTATCGCAGCTGCATGCGCGTGCCGTACAGCGGCTGCGCAAGTCACTGGGCTCGGACCTGACTCCGGACCTGGTGGCATCGGCGATGAAGAAGCCAGCGACCATGCCCAAGCGGAAGCGACCGGCGCTGAAGATGGCAAAGGTGGGTCTGAACGCTCGGTTGGCGGCGCCTGCCGCCACCACGCGGAGACGCACCGCCTAGCCGATGACTTCCTGAGCGACCCGCAAGAGATCGTTCAATCGGAACGGCTTCGGCAGCCAGCGGCACCCACTGTCGGTGAGGAACCGTTCGGCGTCCGTGCCGGCAACGTCTCCGGTAACGAAAATCACGTGCCGCGCCAGCGTCGGCTTGCGCTCGGAGAGCAGCCGATAGAACGACGGGCCGTCGAGCCGCGGCATCTTCAGGTCGCAGATCACCAGGTCGAAGACCGCGGCGGCTACCCGCTCCAGAGCCTCTTCCCCATCGACCGCGCGTTCCACTCGGTATCCAGCATCGGTCAGCGCCTCGGCGACCGCGGTAGCGAGCGCCGGCTCGTCCTCGACGACCAGCACGGCGGATCCGGCAGCGGTCCGCGGTGGGGGGGGCGGCGTCGGTCCTGCTGGCGCGACGCGTCGGCCGCCGGTTGCCGCCGGCAACGAGACGCAGAACGAAGCGCCCGCTCCGGGAGTGGACGCCAGTCGGATCTTCCCGCCGTGCTCTTCGACAATCGCGTATGCGACCGTCAGGCCTAGCCCGGTTCCCGTTCCAACCGCCTTGGTCGTGAAGAACGGATCGAAAACCTTCGATTGGACGTCCACGGGAACGCCCGGGCCGTCGTCCTTGATCTCTAGCGCCACCATTTCGTTGGCGTCGTCGTACCAGGTGCGGACGATCAGTGTGCCCCGGCCGTTGGCCGTCAGCATCGCCTGCTCGGCGTTGATGACCAGGTTGAGTAGCACCTGTTGCACCTGGTGAGGATCGGCAAACACCTGTGGCAGACCGCTGGCCAGCGCCTCGAGCGTCGTCACGTTTGACACGCGCTGCTCGTAGGCGCGCAGTGCCAGCGTGTCTCGCACGGACCCGTTGAGATCGACCAGCGCTCGCGTCGTGTTACGTTTGCGCGCGAACGTGAGGAGGTTCCGCACGATCTTCGCGGCGCGCTCCGACTCGCTGAGGATCGTCTCCAATCCCCGCTTCGTGCCAGCATCGACCGGACGCGCCGCCAGACGTTCAGCCCACGTCAGGATCGTCGCGAGCGGGTTGTTCAACTCGTGCGCCACGCCGGACACGGTCTGACCCAGCGCCGCCATCTTTTCCGCCTGCAAGAGCTGTTGGCTGAGATCGCGGCCCTGATCTTCTAGCTTCCGCCGTTCGCTGACGTCACGCACGAGTGCTTCAATGCGCGAGTCGTTTCCGTCCTCAGCCAGATGCAACGTGGCTGTGACCTCGACCCACATCGAGCTGTCGTCGGCCCGGCGGAGGCGCAGCAGATAGTCGCTGACGGCGCCATCGCGTCGGAGCTGGGCGAGCAAAGCGCTACGGGCCCGCGGATCGACGAAGCGGTCCACCGCGAACGGCCGCACTGCGTCGTCCGGCTGTTCTGGTGCGAAGCCGAACATCAGTTTGAGGTGGGGATTCACCCCGAAAGTCGTGCCGCCGTCGGCGTCGAGCGTCCCGATGTACACGCCCTCCCGGATCGAATCGTAGAGGCTGCCGAGGAGCTCGGCTCGCGGCCGGCTGGACCGGCGCGACCGCCCGGGAGACATGCGGGATTATAGCAAGACGACGCTGGGTGTCCGCAGGCGGGTCGCGCCGAACCTATCCCCTGGGGCGAAAGTGCGCGCCCTTCTAGCGCGGAACGGCCGGAGTCGGTGTTGAGCTGGGGTACATCGCCGCGTATTTGGTGATGACGCCACCCTGGATATCGGAGACCGAGGCGCCCAGAGCATGCATCTGCATCGCGTCACGCGCGACATTGAGACAGACCGTTCAAGTCATGCCGTGGGTGTCCCACGACTCCACGGCGCCATTCGATGCGCGCGAACCGACGAAACAGTCTACGTTCGAGCGGTGTCCGTCGTTCTCACATCCGCAGTAGCACGGCACATACTCCAGAACGCCAGGGTTCTGAGCGGCGAACACGTAGGCCTCCTTCACGAGCTCGGGCGAACCAGTCATCTGCGACACGTAGGGTAGCGGCGGCATGGGCAAGTCGTTCGGCCCTTCTGGGGTGAACGGCGTGTCGCTGACAGCCGACGCGGCGAGACTCGCTGCCCCGGGCGCGCTGGCCGGCGTCGATGTGGATGCCTGGCTCATCGAGCCGGTGGCGTCCGGCGACGGGGCCGGGTCCGATGACCTCGACGCCACGAAAATGCCCCCGGCCGCGACGGCAACGACCGCGATGGCAATGATCGGCCAGGGAGTGCTCTTCGACGGTTCCTGGACCGGAGGCGCCGGACGAGCGTGCCTGCGATTTTTCTTTGAGCCCATCAGCCGATTGTATCATCGAAACTGCGGGCGTCGTCGACCCCACGCTGACGAGAACTCGTGTGCTTTCTCACGAGTTCGGGGAGAATACTTCTCGTGGGGGCAAAACGCGTCGGCGCCCAGCCATACCTCTGAGACATCGATGATTGGCGACACACGTCGGACCCGACTGTTTGCGGTCGGCCTGGTGATGGCTGTGCTGGCGCTCTTCCAGCGGCAGTTGCGGCTCGCGCTGGATGCCGCGCATGCGTTTGACATGCAGCTGGGCCTGGCGGTGGTGCCAAGTGCCGTGATCCTGGGAGTTGTGCTCCTGCTGTACCTCCAGGCGCGACACCACGAGCAACAGATTCGACACGCGGTGCGCGACGCCAAGAGCCATGAACTGCGGCAACGGGACTCGGTGTCTGAAGCGCTTACACGGTTCGGTGTCGCGCTGGCCCGTGCGAGCGACATGGCGACCGTTCGTGAGGTGGTTCAGCGGTCGCTGCGGCAGTTCAGCGGCGGCCGACCGTTCTGGGCCGGCGTGCGCACCAAAGGGAAGTGGGTGTCAATCTCTGGTGGCCTGGAGGAGTCGTCTGACATGGATCTGGTCGAGGGGGTCGAGCGGATGGCCGATCAGGCGCTGAAGCGATTCGAGGAGAGCGCAGGTACGTCGGAGGCGCTCGAATGGGAGAGCCGAGTCTACTTTCCGCTCGTCGTTGGAGAGACGACGGGTGGTGTCCTGACCGTGGAGGTGTCTGGTGCGGGTGCGCCAGATGAAGGGTTCGACTGGCGGCAAACGATGGGGACGGCAGCGACGCTCGTTGGCATTGCAGTTCGGAATGTCCAGCTCGCTCGCGAGGTGGAAGAGAATGGGGTGTACGACAGTCTGACCGGGTGCTTCAACCGTGCCCACTCGATGCGGGTGCTCCAAACAGAGCTGCAGCGTGCTCGTCGGCAACAGGCGCCGAGTGGGCTGATCATGCTCGACCTCGATCACTTCAAGGCGGTCAACGATACGTACGGCCACTTGTGCGGCGATGCGTTTCTGGTCGCCGCGGGACAACGTATCCGGGACATCCTCCGCAACAGCGACACGAAATGCCGTTATGGCGGCGAGGAGTTCATGGTGCTGCTGCCAGACACCCCACGAGCCGGGGCGATGCACGTGGCCGAATCGCTCAGGCTGCAGCTTGCGGAAACCAAGGTGATGTGGAACGGGGAACAGGTGTCGACGACGGCCAGCGTCGGGCTCGCGATGGGCCTGCCGAATGAAGTAGACCCGACCGCGTTGATCGGACGCGCTGACGCGGCCCTCTATCGCGCCAAGAACAACGGGCGGAATCAGGTCTGCGAGACCGTACTACCCAGCACGCCGTCGACCCCCGCGCCACACGCGGTGTAGGGCCTATGTTCTGAGAAGTCAGGAGAAGCCGCAGCGCTACGCCGGCTTCGGAGCCCGTTCACTTCGCGGGACCGAGCGCGAACGTCATCCGACCTTCCAATACGACATTGTCGTCGGTGGTTGCCACCCCGTGCAGCTGGCCCATGCGGCCGCGCAGCCGTTTCACGTTGACCTCGATGTTGATGATGTCGCCGGGGTGCGCCGGACGCCGATAACGAACCCGCTCGATGCCCACGAGATAGATGAGCTTCTCGCGGTTTTCCGGTTTCGCGAGAATCAGAATCGCGCCGACCTGGGCGACCGCCTCGGTCAGGATCGTCGGCGGCAGCACTGGCTGCTCGCCCGGTCTGCGAGCCAGATATCGCTCGTTGAGCGACACGTTCTTCACGCCGACGATCCGCTTGTCGATCTCAAACTCTGTGATCCGGTCAACCAGGAGGAACGGATAGCGGTGTGGGATGATGCGCTCGATGGCGGTGTAGTCGAGCGGCAGACTCAACGGTTCCATCCGACCAGTATAGTCCGAACGCCCGAACCGTCTTGAGCCGTCGACCGGGTCTTCCCGCGGGTGAATCAAGCAGGAAAGGGGCCGCGCGGAATCGCTAGTGCCCCACGAGACGGGATGCGGCGATGCCAGCGCCTGCCTGAGTTAACGCACCCCGTTGACTCCGCGCGACCTGCCCCCTTTGATTACAAGAGCCGTGCCGCCCACGATCCCGCTGAATACATTGGTGGTTTGACGGCGTCCCCGTGTCTGTCGTCCTGTCCAGGTGACGCGCGGGTCTCCTCCTGAGTACTAGCGAGGCTTCGCATTCGCACCCCTCAAGGGGTCTAGCCGATGTCACCCTCGGAAGATGTCAAGCCGACTTTCTCCGAAGGCGTCGCGTCTGATTCAGAAGGACGCGGAAACAGACAGGAGGCTCTGGTCATGCAGATGCGGTATGGATTCGTGCGAGTCAGTGTCGTGGCGGGCATCATGTGCGCGGTGCTCCTGGGGTTGCCCCTCGGCGCGACCGCTCAGTGGCGCTCCGGGGAGCGCGCCAGAATATTCGCGCCACAAGACCTTGCCGGCCGCAGTCATGTCGGGCTCTCGATCGAAGACGTGGCTGACAATGACGCGGCAGACGAAGGTGCGGTCATCGTCGACGTTCGTCCCGAGAGCCCGGCGGCCTCAGCGGGGTTCCTCGTGGGAGACGTTCTCGTCGAGTTCGATGGCGAGCGGGTGCGGAGCGCGTCGCAGCTGACACGGCTCGTGAGAGAAACACCGGTCGGTCGCACCGTTAGTTCCACCGTGGTGCGGGACGGAACTCAGGTCGAGCTGGAGGTGACGCCGGAACAGGGCGGCGGCGTCATGGCGACGGTCCAGTCGTTGGACCACCGCGAAGGCCTGGGGGACGTGGAGATCCTCAGGGACTACGTTGGCGGATTCGAGCCCGACGCGGCCCGGCCCTTCGTGTACGGTTTCCGGAGCGGCCGGGAGCCAGCGCGGCTCGGTGTCAACGTGCAGGAACTCTCACCACAGCTGGCCGACTACTTCGGGGTTGACGATGGCGTGCTGGTCAGCAGTGTTGAGGAGGAATCGGTGGGGGAGCAGGCCGGGTTGCAGGCGGGAGATGTCATCACCTCCGTGGACGGCCGTGTCGTCGAAGACATTGCCACGCTCAGGCGCCGTCTCTCGGCGGTCGACCCCGGCGAGGAAGTGTCGATTGGTCTGACCCGGGCCGGGCGTGAAATGGAGCTGGCGGCGACGACCCGCGAAGAACCCGCCCGACGGCGCCGTAGTCTTGAGCTGTTCGGGAACAATGGCCCCGCGATCTAGCGAAGCTCCGCCTCAAACCGACGAGTGAGCCGGGTCGGCGGCGGGCTGCGCTTCGCTAGGTCGCGTTCATCAATGTCCCCGCCTCGCGGGGACTGGGCAGGCGCCCATGCGAATACACCCAGCCACGCTGACGAGTGTCGTGCTATCCGCGGGCTTCGGCAGGCGGAGCCGTAGCGTCTGCGAGCGGGTCGGCTGAAAGCAGGGTCGCGAGCTGGGCCGCCATGATCGCGGCGGTGGCCTGCACCGCTTCGCTCGACTCCCACCCTTCTCGCAGCTCAGCCGATAGCACACCAACACAGCTGTCGGCCGCCATCAACGGCGCCGCCAAGGCGCCGCTCGTGGTGTCGTCGTGCTCGACGACCTGCATGCGAGCGTTGCGATAGGCGGCAGCGGTCGCGTTCTGACCGTTCTCGGGAATCGAACCCAGGCGCGCTAGGGTCCGCTTGGGGTATCCGTGCCCGATAGCAGGTCGCAGCGCGTGACCGCTCGAGTCCCGCAGCCAGATGATGAGACCCCCGGCGTTCATGAGCACGGCCGCTCGGGCCAGCAGCTCCGGGAGCTCGTTCGTATCCGTCAACCGACAGAGGTCGGTGCAGAGATCGGCGGCCACTCGGAGGTCCGGGACCGGCTCCGGACCGTTGGCTGCCGGCGGCAAAGCCACGTTGGCGGTGTCTCCGATGTCGGTCGTCTCGAGTGCCGCCACCGCCGTACTCTCGGCTTCGGTCGAGGGCCTGCGGCTGTCGGCATCCAGACCCAGATCGTCGAGCATCAACCGGTCTTCTGTCGACGGTGCCACCAAACCGGTCGCAGTCTCCTCCTCCGAGGCGATCGACACGACGGGGGTCGGGTCCTTTACGCGTGTCATCGGGACGAGCAGCAGGACCGCCAGCACGCTGACACCGGAGGCCGTAATGACCATGGTCGCCTGCGACGAACGGGCGGCTCGAATGGCCTCATTCCGCAGAGTGCGTTCGGTGGCGCGTGCCAGCTCGACATGCGTAGCGGCCCGTGCGGCAAGCTCGAGACCATCGGTGAAGATCAGATCGGACGCCAGGAGCGGTTGTTCCAGGTCGGCGTGGTCGCGGGCGCGCACGTCGATTCGTTCCAGATTCGCCACCGCGGCATCGGCCGAGTCGAGTGCCTCGATTGAAGTGGGATCGGTCGCGAGGCGCCGCAGATTTTCGAGGCTGCTCCGCACCGTGTCCAGGTGACTGTTGACCTTGGTAGTCCAGTAGACCCGATCCTGTCCCACCGCCACGTAGGCTTGCTGGGCGGCGCGCAGATCGGCGAGCGAGAGCGTCAGGGCCCAGCTGAGGTCGGTGAAGACACGCTCGACGTTCTGTTCGTCGTCCAGCGTCAGTTCGGAGAGTCGGATGTGATTGCCGGTGAATCCCAGCGTCGCCAAGGCCACGACCACGACCACGATCCGAATCCAGCGACGTCGCATCCTGAACAGCTACTATAGCATTGCCGTCTACAGGTTGCCGAAAAACGCCACACGCGATGACAGCGTCACTTCCAAAGGCCGCAGCCATCATCAACCCGGTCTCCGGTGTGTCCACCCGTCGCAAGGACTTGCGACGTCTCACAGAGCTCGCCCGCCGCACATTTGCCCAGGTGAACGTCCAGGCAGAGATCGTGTTCTCGGAACGCGCCGGGCATGCATGCGAGCTCGCGGCAGACTTCGCGCGCCGTGGGTTCTCGCCGATCATCGCCTGGGGTGGCGACGGCACGGTGAACGAGGTGGCCTCGGCGCTCGCGTTTCAGAGTTCGGTAATGGGCATCGTGCCCACCGGGTCCGGAAACGGGTTGGCCCGCGAGCTTGGCATCAGTCTGCGCCCCGAGCGCGCGATCGACACCGCCGCGCGGGGTATCGACCGCTCGATCGATGTCGGGGAGCTCGGCGGTCGTCTCTTCGTCAACCTTGCAGGGGTTGGCCTGGGCGCTTCCGTGGTCAGCTCGTTCAATCGCCTTGCCGGACGCGGGTTGCGCCGGTATGTCCAGGCGACGCTGTCAACGGTTTTCAGCCATGAAGCCGAGACCTACACCATCACGGTCGAGGGACGGTCGCGCGAGCACCAGGCGCTCATCGTGGAACTGGCGAACGGTCGACAGTATGGGAACGGCGCCGTGATCGCCCCGCACGCCAGGCTCGACGACGGTCTGCTCGATCTGGTGGTGGTGGAACCGCTCGGCCCGCTACGCGTGCTCATTGGCGCGTGGCGCCTGTTCAACGGCACGATCGATCGGGAGCCGGGTGTGAGCACGCGGCCCGCGAGTCGCGTTACGATTTCTGCCGCGCGGCCGATCCGATTTCACGTCGACGGAGAGCTCGCGCAGGGTTCTCGGTCGCTGTCGGCCGCGGTGCACGCGGGTGCCCTGCGCGTGAGGGTGCCTGGAACGTAACCGGAAGACCGGAGCGACGACACAGGAACGTGGGCCGAGGTGGAGGTTCAACAGCCCGGGCTTGAACCGACCATGCGGTGCCTTGCGTAGCTGGATCAGGTCCAGCCCCAGGTGCTCGTGACCGGGTCCCAGACCGCATAGCACTCATGCGCGACCCCGGTGTCGAGATACACACGGGGAATTGCAGACATCGTCCCGAGGAACACGACTTCTTCGCCGTCTCGAAACCAGGAAGAAACGATGTGACCCTGTGTTTCCTCGCCTGGTCCCGGTTGGAGCAGGGCTGACTCGATACGCACGCGCCAGCTCGCGGTCCCGCCCGTCTCGTCCGGCCCCGAGAAGATCAGCTCGTCGCCGTTTCGCGCGACATCAACGACCCCATCGACCGCGGTGATCTGTGACACGAAAGAATCTCGCAGATTCATCTCATCGGGTTCTACTGGTGCGCATGCTGCCACAGCCAGCAGACCGCCGAGGGTCAGGGCCCACACTCGTCTGATCATGGTTCGACCTCCGTGAGAGACGCAGGCCAATTATACGTACGCTTCGAATACTTCGGGATTAGAGTCCCGCGTTGGCAGCGCGAGTGTCTGAGCGAGGCCGGAGGATCGCGTAGGCTGGAAGACCCACCCCTCCGAGATGTTTCAGGACTTCCTTGGCCGGAGACGTGTCGAGGTCCTCGGCCTGGAACTTCACTTTCACGTAGTCTTCGAGACCGGCTTCGACGGCCGGGGCCTTCAACGTGGTCTTGTCCATCGTCAGACAGTTCTTGCACCAGGTAGCCCACATGTCGACCAGCACGAACTTGTCCTCGGCGAGCGCTTCTTCGAGCCCCTGGCCGAGAGAGGCGTGCCAGCCCTCCTCCAGCAATTCCTGCACGCTGTCGGCCACCTCGGTGGGGTCGACCCAGCGCTGCGCGAATAGCCCGTAGCTCAGGTAGCCGTAGTAGACCGCCGTCCCGAGGATAAAAACGCCGAAGGCGTACTTGACCCGGATCATCCAGGCGCCCGGCTTGGGCATGAACGACAGCCCGGCGCCCGCGATGGGCCACGGCAGCGCCATCCCGATGCCCAAGAAAAATGGCAGGGCGAGGGCAACGGTCGTGCCGGTGCCGTAGAGGTTGCTCGAGAAGACGATGACCTGGATTACCACCGGTGCGACACAGGCGCCGGCCAGCAGCGCGGCGACCGCCCCCATCCCGAAGGCGACCACATACGAGCCACCTTCGTTGTCGCCCATCGTCAGCTTCGACTGCAACCGCGAGAAGTCGATGGCCAGGACGTCGAACATCGCCAATCCGAGCACGACGAACAGCGCCGCGATGCCAACATTGAACCAGGGGGAGGAATTGATCGTACCAAAGGCGCCGGCGGTCAAAATGACCACCAGTCCCAGAATGCCGTAGACCAGCGCCATCGCGAGCCCGTAGGTCCCGCCGAGGGCGAAGCCGCGCATGCGGGAGCCGGCCTTCGTGCCGGCGCCGATGATAGCCAGGTTGATCGGAATCATCGGGAGGACGCACGGGGTCAGGTTCAGAGCAAGTCCGCCCACCAGAATCAGCGCCAGGATCGCGATCGGACCGCGTCCCTCGAACCATCCCTGCTCACCTTCGCCCGATTCAGCCGCCTCCATGAATCCGAGGAACGCCTCGGTGTCGAGATACCCGCCCGTGCTGGCCAGGATCTCGAACTCGTCGAGCGTCGCCATCACGGAGAGGTCGTCCAGGATGGGTGCCCTGACGACAGGGGCCGGCGTCGGGTCGGCGGCAGCTGCGTCGGCCAGCGTCAGCCCGGCGAACAGGTCCAGGTGCACGGTGTTGAGCGCCTGCGTGTCCGGGACCACCGTCAGGTCGAACAGTATTTGGGCGTTCTTCGGGGCGAAACACATCCGGTCGTTGCAGGCCTGATAGCGAAATGTGCCGGGGACCGCGTAGGACCCCGGTGCCAGCAACGCGTCGACGGTCAAGGTCGCACCGATCAAGAACTCCTCCTCGAACACCGCTAGCGGGTCCTCGACGCCGACCTGCTCGAGCAGCACTGCCTCCGGAAATGCCACTCCCTCCACGGAGATGCCGTCCGGCGGGTCCAGCGTCAGCACCGTCGGGATCAGGAGGTCGTCCAGGGGCGTGTTCGAGTTGACGTGATAGCCGGGGTCGAGCTTCACCTCGAGCGCCACACGTGTGGTGGTGCCGAGATGAGCCGCATCGGTCTCGGCGACCTCGCTGATCGCCACGTCGGGCGGCTGTGCCGCCACCGGAGTCGCCAACCCGGCCAGCAGGGCGAGCGCGGCCCCAGACCGCAGACAGCCACCGAAAAACCTGGTCGATCTCACTGTCGCCTCCACTCACGATTCTGGGGCCGCGGGTCCGCTGCGATACCCAAGCTCGTCAAAACGTTAGACGCTGCCGCCGCCCGAGGGGCTTCATTCCCGAGCCCCGTCGGTTGCAGAAGGGGGTGTTCGTGACTCCTGCGCCCCCGATCATATCAAGGTGGGGGGCCGTTCGTGGACAACCGGCCTTGCAGGCGGGCCTCTGGAAGTGCCACTCTGGTGAAGTCCAATGGTACATCTCCTGGGTCGCGCCGTTCCGGTTCTTCAGTGGGCCCTGGCGGTTGGGTTCCTGGCCGCAGCCGTCGTGGTCGGCGCCAGCGTTGTTCGGGAGCTGCGTCTCGCCACCGGCGACAATGCTGGCTTGGCACAGGCAGCCGACAGCGGCCAGTTGCCCGCGAGTGTTCCCGCCGGGGCCATCAGTCTGCCGGTTCTGCTCTTCGACGACGGGAAGGGGATACGGGTGGGGGACTCTGCGACACACATCGCCGCGCTCCTCGGCCGCACCGCCGAGGTTGGACGTCACGAGGTCGATGCGGCCGCGGACGGCGAACGGCTGACTCGGTTCTACGACTACCGCGGTCGGCTCTTCGTGCTGGTCTTCACGCTGGCTGAATCGCACACCGACCCGACGGTCACCGCCATCTACCTCGAAGAATGAGGCGTGTTATCGGTCGATCTCTGCCAGCGCCACGTCGTCTCGGTTGACACGCACGCGCCGCACGCGGCCCCGCGCCGGCACCCGGACCTCCGTGACCTGTTCGGTCACCGGTACGACAACCGCTTCCTCTTCTCCCGACCGGTAGGTCAGATCCACGGTGACCGGCAGGTCGAACAACCGTTCGGTCAGCTGTTCGAACCGCAGTACCACCACCTCGCCGCTCGGGGTCGCCTCCGTGTGTGACGAGAATCTCAGCTCCGGCAGCTCGGCTTCGTGTATCCAGCGGTCGAAGAACCTGTCAAGCGACCGCCCTGCCTCGATCTCGAACGCCAGCTGCAGCGCGTCGGTCCCTGCCTTCTGGAAACGCCACTGATGGTAGAAGCGTCGTAGCCCGGCGAAGAACGCATCGTCGCCGGTCAACCCGCGCAGCATGTGCAAGACCATGGCGCCCTTGTTGTAGACCAGCGCCCGAAAGACGCGCGTCTCGCCATCAAGATGACCGAGCCGGTAGCCCAGATAGATTGGGCCTTCGTCGGAGTGCCGCATCGCCCAGCGCCGCATCTGACGGAGGATGTCACTGAAGACCTCGGGCCCGCCGTCCTGCTCGGCATACAGCGCCGCGAAATAGTGGGCCATTCCCTCGCTCAGCCACTGCTCGTGGTAGTTCTTCCAGCCGACCGCCTGTCCCCACCACTGGTGGGCAATCTCGTGCGCCAGAAAGAAGGGGGGGTAGCTGCTGAAGCTCACCGGATCGGTCTGCCACGAGATCAGGATGCCAGGTTGTCTGGGCAGCTCGTGGTTCATCACAGCGAAGTAGGCGGGGCTGTGACCGCCCGGCAATCGGCTGTCGGTCAGGGCCACGGTCATGGTCGGATAGGGGATGTCGCCCAGCAGCGACGCATAAAACGACGCGATGTCCGCCGTCTGGTCGGCGATCGCCTCGATCTCCTCGATGCTCCGCGGGCTGCCCTGCACGTCGATTGCCAGCGTGTCGTAGAACACCGCACCATCTGCCCGCGTCACCGCCGGACGTACGACCTCCTCGGTCAGCTGCACCTGGCGCACCGGCGATGCGTGTTCCTTGAACCGGGAGATGAGCGCCGACAGGTAGCGCGCCGGCTGGAGCGCCACGAACGAAAACTGGCCCGGTCCGTCCTGCAGAGAACGAGTGACCGGCGGGTTCGTGTCGAGAGGGTTGCCGCTGGCTACGATGCCCCATCCGGGGGGCGCGGTCAGCTCCATGGTCGCCGTCGCGTAGTCGGTGACGCGCGCCTGCGGGTACCAGTAGCTCCGGTTGCTGTAGACGTAGCGGGGCTCGCCTACGCCGAACAGTCCCTCGGCTTCGAGCACGAAGACGCGGGTGGCGATCCAGCTTTCCTCGAGCTGCTGCGCTCGCAGATCGCCCGCATAGTTCACGGTGATCGTGAACTCGGTGCCGCCGGGGACCTCCGCCGGCAGGTTGACGACCACGTTGTTTTGCCCGATGAGCCGGAAGAACAGCAGCGGTCCGAGCTCGTTGGACGTGATCGACAGGACTTCCAGCTCGTCGGCCAGCCGCAGGCCGAACGCTGCAATCGGCAGCCCTTTGACGCGCACCGCGAGCCGGGTCGTGCCGACGATGCGACAGCCGATGAGCTGGGGCGCCTCCCGGTAGGACCGCTGCGTCACACCGAGCGGCTCGAACGAGGCCGTAATGTCGTAATCGAGCACGTCGAGGGGCTCGACATCGTCGTCGCCGAAGTAGCGTCCTTGCGTTGCTCGTTTCCGGGCCGATGAGTACAGCGAAATGATTCGACTCGTCGCGCGTTCATGGAGCGAGATGTCCTCAGCCTGCTGTGCCGACTGGGCGTAGGTCAGTGTGCCGTGGCGCTTGGTGCGCACTTCAGCCAGGAAGTCGCCGACGCCGGGGCTGAGTGACCACAACCGATCGCTGACAGTGGAGAGGTCGAGCGTGAACGACAGCCCGATGAACTCCTCGAACACCGCCGTGGCCTTCCTGAGCATATCGGGGTCAACCGCTTGCTCAACGAGGCCGCTTGTCGAGACCCGCGAGTTGAAGACCTCCGGATGCACCCGCACAAACGCCGCCTCGAACTCCGCTTCGAGCGTCTCGTCACCGCTGAAGATGCGGACCTGACCCCGCTCCGCCTCCGGCTGCGGGGTGAAGCTCATGATCCCCTCACCGAGCAGCACGAGTCCGGTCACCCCGTCTTCTGTCTCGGCCACGAACACCGAACCCTCGGTCAGGGTCAGCGACAGATCTTCACCCAGTACCACCATGTTGTCGGCGGTGTATTGCGTGGTGGGAGTCAGTGTCAGGTGGCGCAGGTCGTCGAGCGAGTCGATGTGGGTCTGGTCGCGGATACGCCAGGCGGTGTCGTCCTCCTCGCGCACGATCTCGAGCTGCCAGGTCTCGAGCCGTCCCCGCATACCCGCTTCGGAAAAGACCTCGACGGTCAACTCGTAGCCGGTGCCCTGAGGCAGGTCGTCGATCGGTATGCGGAAACGGGGGCTGATGGTAGCGCGTTCGACATTGGGGTACAGCTGTTCGCGCGCAAACGTCATCGCTGCCGCTCGGTCGGCGGCCGGTGAGAGCAAGGACAGATAGGCCTCGGGCTCGCCTGCCAGGACCGCCTGTTCCAGGCCCGCGACCAGCGCCGGGTAGGTGGGCGTCTCGGTCGTCTGGGCCGCGACAGGGCCGGCAAAGGCCGACACCGAAACCAGCACGGCGAGAAGGCGTCGCGTCATGTTCATGAGACTCGTTCTAGGGCATCAGGCTGCCGCACGAAACTGCGCCGTGAATGCCGCAATCTTGTCGTAGATCGCTTCGAGGTCCGGTGGCGGCGACAGGAACACGATGCGCAGGTAGCCGTCGCCTGGTGCGGTGCCAAACCCCGAACCATGGACACACAACAAACCGGTCTCTCGAAGCAGCCCGAAGACGTAATCCTCGTCGGTGAGGCCTGGCGGAAGCTCGACCTTCGGCATCGCGTAGAAGGCTGCCTTCGGTGGGACGCACGAAATCCCTTCGATGCCATTGAGTCGTCTGGTGCTGACTGCCGCGCGCTCACGCAGCGCGTCGAGGAACGATGCCTTGTGGTCGTCGCTGGAGGTCAGCGCCGCCATGATGGCGAACTGCATCGGCCCGGCGCTGCAGAGCCGACCATCGGCCAGCTCTTTGATCGCGCCGAGCACCGCGTCGAGCCGCTCGCCGCCGCTCACGCCGAGCCAGCCGGCGCGCCAGCCGGGCGCCTGATAGGTCTTCGAGATCGACGAGAAGGAGATAACCGGTGCGTCGGGGTTCAGCGATCCGATCGGTGGCACCGGCGCATCGTAGGCGAGGTCCGTGTAGACCTCGTCGGCCAGCACCACGATACCGTGCGTGTCGGCCAGCTCCAGCAACGCGCGCCGGGTCTCCTCGGTGTAGACGGCACCTGTCGGATTGTTGGGGTCGATGACCACCAGCGCACGGGTCGCCGGCCCAATCAGGCTCTCGATGTGGTCCAGGTCAGGCATCCACCCGTTGCTCGGGTCGGTATGGTAGTAGATGCTCCGAGCGCCCAGCTTGGTCAAGGTCGCCGTGTAGAACGGGTAGGTCGGAACCGGCACAAGGACCTCGTCGCCGGTGTCGACCAGCACGGACAGCACCAACTCGATGCCCTCCGACGTGCCCGAAGTCAGGATGACGCGGTCCGGCCCGATCGACAGTCCCGACGCCGCGTAAGAGGCGGCGACGGCCTCACGGACCTGCCAGATGCCGGCGGCCGGTGTGTACCCGTTTGCGCCCTCCCGCATCGCTCGTTCCACGGCCTCGACCAGATGCGGTGGCGTCCGGAAGCCAAAGGCCACCGGATCCCCGATGTTGAGATAGGTGACCGGTCGCCCACTGTCTTCGACCTTCTTGGCCTCGGCGACTACATCGCGGATGGCGTAGGCGAATCCCTCCAGACGGCTGCCGACGGCGATCGGCGCGAGGGCACTGGTAGCCATGCGCCCAGTTTATCCCACCCACGGTGACCGCGCGGGCCCCGTGGCGGCTCACCTGGCTCGGCCAAGCCACTCGTAGGCAGCCTCTTCGGTCGAGAAGACCCGACTCTGACGGCTGCTCACCAACTGGCCATACAGCATCGCGAGGGCCGTTTCCCGTGGCGAATCGACGACAAACGCTCTTCGACCCGTCGGCGTGATGCCCTTGCTTCGAACGGCATCCTACAACGATCTCAATTCGTCGAGGCCGAACTGACTGTCCAATTCCCGCGCGTCGATGATGCTGTCGTAGCTCGGGTCATACAGCGGGTGCCTGCCGTACTCCTCGCCGATTTGAGCAATGTCACTTGCGTGAACGGTGCCACGGACGCGTAGCACGACCAACTTCTTGTCCGCGTCGATGTGGAGGCTGCGTCCCGGCCCCTGATCGGTCTCACTCCGGGCGGGACGCTGGAGTGCGTCACGTACTTTGTGCAACAGGTCACGAGGAGTGAACGGCTTGTAGAGCAGGTCCTCCGGACCGGCAGTCACTCCGCGACGGACGATCGCATCGAGTGCGTAGCCCGACACGTAGAGTGTTCTCATCTCCGGTCTGGACAGACTGACCTGACGAGCGAGCCCGGGTCCGCTCATGCCCGGCAGCACGACGTCTGTCACCAGCAGATCGATGGTGCCGGAGTGCCGCTCCACCACGTCCAGCGCTGCGGCACCTGTGCTCGCGTCGAGAACGGTGTGACCTTTGGCGTTCAAGGCGTCACGCATCAACGCACGCAAATCGTCATGGTCTTCGACCAACAAGATCGTCGTCGCACCGGACGCCCGCGGAGGAGACGGTGCCGCTCGTAGCGCCGGTTTCTCGAGGCTGTGCCTCCGTTGCTGCGGCAGGTCGATGTGAAAGGTCGTGCCTCGACCCACTTGACTGTCTACTTCGATGCCCCCGCCACTGTCGGTGATAATCGCATATGCCATCGCGAGGCCGAGGCCCGTCCCCTGCCCCTCCTCCTTGGTCGTGAAGAACGGCTCGAACATATGGGACAGGGTTTTCTCATTCATCCCGGTTCCGGTGTCGCTCACACTCAATCGGACCTGTGGACCCACACCGACCCCCGTCTCGTCCAGTCCGGCCCGATTCCTGGTGGTGATACTCAACTCCCCACCTTCTGGCATCGCATCGCGGGAATTGACCGAAAGATTCAACAGGACTTGCTCGATCTGACCGCGGTCAACCATCACGACGCCGAGATCCGGGCCAAGGTCGACCGAGACTGCAATGTGCGTCCCCAACAGCCGGCCCACGACCTCGGTCATGTCGCGCACGACCTGATTGAGGTCGAGCAGTTGCGGTTGCACGACCCGCTTACGGCTGATCGTCAAGAGCTGCTTCGCAACCTTCGCGCCCTGTTCCGCCGCCCGACTGATGGCCTCGGAACCGGCACGTAATGGGTCGTCAACATCGAGCCGTTTCAGTTGAAGCGACACGCGGCCCTGAATGACGGTGAGGAGATTGTTGAAGTCGTGGGCGATGCCGCCGGCCAGGCGTCCGATCGCGTCCATCTTCTGTGCCCGCTGCAACTGCACCTCCGTCTTGCGCAGCTCTTGCTCGGCCGCCCTGCGTTTCGTGATGTCCCGGTGTCTGCGAGCTTCGGCGCGGGTCCGGTCGGCAATGACGGTGCGCAGCCGTTCCTGGGCACGTTCGAGCTCGAGCGTTCCTCCTCGTGCCAGTCGCGTCTGCTCGACGATGGTTCCAATCAAGCTGGCTGCCGTGACCGCACGAATCTTCGCGAGCTCGACGACCCGAGACGGACGGGGCTCATAGGCGTGGGCCTGCTTCCGGATATCGTCCACATCCACCTGGAAGCGGGTGGCGAGCTGTTCGTGTGCGTGTGGCTCGAGAGCAGGATTCCCGTGACCCATCGAGATCGCCCCGACGACCTCGTCGGCGGCGACAATGGGGACGGCGAAAAGTTGGATACCGCCAGGACATGAACGTTCGATGGATTCGCCCGCGTCCATGCTGGCCTCTGCGCTCCCCCAACAGTGCTCGTGGCAGAGCCATTTGCCACAGCCGATTGCGTCGCTGTTGTTGTTCGTCTCGCACAGGCGGCGCGAGCTCTGGTCCATGAGTCGGCACCAACCCGACGCAAAGATGCCAGACGCATAGTCGCCACGGCGCTCGTAAACCGCCATCGACGTCTCGAGTACATCGAGCGTGTCTCTGGCGACGTCTGTCAACAGCTCGGGGCCAACCGAGTCGAGGATGAGTCTCTCTGTGTTGAGAGTGGCGAGATCGCCGTACGGTTGTTCGTACTCGTGGGCGGGCACGGTAGAGACCTCCGGGGACGACCGAAAGTGAAACCGGTGCTCAAACCCAATCACTTCAGGCCAAAAAATGATGGCACCGACGCAATCATATCAGCGTAGCAATGATGATCTTGCACTTACGTAACGACCTGCAGTCGTGTGTCACGGTTTCTCCCACTGGGCGACCCTGCGTTATGCTCCCGTCATGGCAATCCGCACGGAGCTGACGCTGCGATTGGAGAACTCCCCGGGTGCGCTTGCGCGTCTCTGTCAGGCACTGGCCGACGAGAAAGTCAACGTCATAGCGATGAATCTCGAGGGATCCGGGGTCCTGCACCTGGTGCCCGACAACCCGGTGCACGCCACGGGCCTGCTACGCGCCCGTGACTATGCGTTGGTAGAGCGGGAGGTGCTCTATGTCCAGCTACCGAACGGACCCGGCGCGATCGGGTCGGCGACTCGGATGCTGGGCGAAGCAGATGTCAACATCGATTACGCCTATGCCACGGCAATCAACGAGCATCAGATGACCGCGCTCGTCGTAGCCGTCGACGATGCACAGCGCGCGTCGACAGCTGCTGGAATGTAGGCCGGGGGAACAAGCGGCCTGTCTCGCCGCAACCTCCGCCGAAGGCTGACAATCGGGCAGTCGGATCGGCAAAGCCCTCGACCTTCCTCCTGACTTCTGAGGGGAGTTCGTTCCACATGCGCCTCTACATCGAGACGATGGACGCGGTGCTCGTAGACTACGAGCCTGACGGGCGGGTGAGGCTGGACGACGAAGACTGGTCAACGCCGACGCTCCAGGAACGCCGGGCGATCCTGCATACCGCGCAGACCGAGATCGAGCGCCTGCAGGATCTGGTGCTGGCGCTCGATCCAGGCGACACCGGCTGACGTGCCTTCAGGCCTCTTCGGCGTGCGCCGTGGACCCGGCCGAAGGGCCGGTCTCCCTCGTTCCGTCTTCGGACTCTGTCGGGGTGTCGGCTGCCTGGCCGACAACCACACTGGCGGGGCGCAACACCTCGTCGCCAATCCGATAGCCTTCCTTGATCACCGAGACCACGTGGTTGTCCTTGGCGGCGTCGGCTGGGGACGTGGTGATGGCGTCGTGCAAGTCGGGGTCGAACGGCCGACCCTCCGCTTCGAGACGGATCACGCCGAGTCGACCGAGCTGGGCGAGGAATTGGGTGCGGACCAGCTCGACGCCGGTCAGAAGCGACGCGGCGTCGGTGCCGGTCTGGCCCGCGGCAATGGCGCGGTCGAGGTTGTCCACGACGTCGAGCAGCTCGGCCAAAAACGTCCGCCGGTCGCGTTCCGCCTCTTTGCCGAGCTCGCGCCGCATTCGCGCTCGAGCGTCCTCGAACTCCTGACTCGCAGACTTGTATTTTCCGGCGTACTCCCGGACGGTATCGTTCAGCGATGCGACCCGCTGTTCGAGCTCTTCGACATACGCTGGTTTCCGGCCGGCGGCCTCTACCCCGTCGGCAGCCGTATCGTCTTTGGTCTTCCACCAGCGCCGGTCGACGACGCGCAGCTCCTCCGCCTCGGTGTCTCCCTCGTGCTGGGTGTTCGGCGTCCGCGGGCCGATTGACGGGTCTGCCGGCGGTGACGCCTCGTCACTGTCACTGGTCGTCGTCATTGTCAGGTTCGTCATCTCCGTCAGAGTCGGGGGGCTTCGAGCGTGGCTCGACATCGAACTGAAGCGCGTCGTCGGTGAGCCCAATGCGGACGGTGCCGCCATGTTCCAGGCGGCCGAAGAGAATCTCGTCGGTGAGCGGGTTGCGCACCTCGGTCTGGATCAGCCGCGCCAGTGGTCGGGCGCCATACTTGGGGTCGTATCCCTTTGTGGCCAGCCAGGCGCGCGCGTCCGGCTCCAGTGTGATCGCGACGTGGCGCTCGGCGAGCTGTGTTTCCAGCTGCAGGATGAACTTCTCGACGATCGTCTCCACGACATCTGGCGCCAGACTGTCGAACGTGACGGTCGTGTCGAGTCGGTTGCGGAACTCGGGGCTGAAGACGCGCTCGATAGCCGCCTTCGTGCGACCTTTGTCGCCGGCTGCCCGATCCTCGCTGAACCCGATCGACGCGGAGCTCATCTCGCGTGACCCGGCATTCGAGGTCATGATCACCACCACCTGCCTGAAGTCGGCCTTCCGGCCGTTGTTGTCCGTCAGGGTCGCGTGATCCATCACCTGGAGCAGGATGTTGTAGACATCCGGGTGGGCCTTTTCGATCTCGTCGAGCAAGAGCACGGCATACGGATGCGCCCGAACGGCGTCGACGAGCAGTCCGCCCTGCTCGAAACCGACATAACCGGGTGGGGCGCCAATCAGTCGCGCCACGGCATGCTTCTCCATGTACTCGCTCATGTCGTAGCGGATGAACTCGTTCCCCAGGTGGATGGCCAGCTGCTTGGCCAGCTCGGTCTTGCCGACCCCGGTCGGTCCGGTGAACAGGAAGCAGCCGGCCGGCCGGTCGGGCTGTCCGAGTCCGGCCCGAGCCCGCTTGATCGCGGTCACCACCGCGGCGACGGCGTCATTCTGCCCAAACACCACACGACGCAATGCGTCGTCCAGTGTGCGCAGCCGTTCCTTGTCCGAGACGGAGGCCTGTTTTTCCGGGATGCGGGCCATACGCGCGACCACGCGCTCGATGTCGCTCGCCGCAACCCGAAGACGGTCGGTACTGGTGGAGTCGGCTTCGATCCCCGGGGTCTGAGGCACGACGTCCACCACGGCGCTGCCAGTGTCCGGTCCGGCGGTCACACTCGCCGGCACGCGCGGCTCGGTCGCGGGTCTGGCGGCGACTATCTTCGCGCCCGCTTCGTCGAGCACGTCGATGGCACTGTCTGGTAGTCGCGAGTCCCGCAAATGCCGGCTGGCGAGCTTCGCCGCCACCTTCAGCGCACCCTCGGTGTAGGTCACGTGGTGATGCTCTTCGTAGCGCGACCGCAGCCCCCTGAGGATTTCGACCGTTTCATCGACGCTCGCCTCTTCGATCACCACTTTCTGGAGCCGGCGCGCCAGCCCGCGGTCGCGTTCAATGTGCTTGAATTCGTCGAAGGTCGTCGAGCCGATGACCCGCAGCTCGCCCGCCGCGAGCACCGGTTTGATCAGCGTCGCCAGGTCCATCGTGCCGCCGGTCGTCGCGCCGGCACCAACTGTGGCGTGCACCTCATCGATGAAGAGGATCGGCATCGGGCGACCCGAGAGCGCCTCGATCACCGCCTTGAACCGCTCTTCGAAATCGCCGCGGAATCGGGTGCCGGCGAGCAGGGCCGCGGTGTCCAGGGAGAAGACCTCGGCGCCGGTCAGCTGGGCGGGGATGTCGTCTTCGAGCAACCGGCGGGCCAGACCCTCGGCGAGCGCCGTCTTGCCGACACCGGCATCGCCGATGAACACCGGGTTGTTCTTGCGACGCCGGCACAGTATCTCGATCGTGCGCTGCAGCTCCTCGGTGCGGCCGATCAACGGGTCGAGCTGGCCCCGTGTGGCCCGATCGGTCAGGTTGACGGCGAACGCCGCGAGCGGGTCGCGAGATGGGGCGGGGCTATCAGCGCCGACACCGGTGTCGGCCGGTTCGGTCGTCTGGCCGTCGGCCGTTGCGGTCGGCACCTTGGCGATGCCGTGCGAGATGTAATTCAGGACGTCGAGCCGTGTGATGTGCTGCGATTGCAGCAGCTCCGCTGCGTAGGAATTCGGCTGCTGCAGGATGGCTGCCAGTACATCCCCGAAGCGGACCTCGTCCTTGCCGGCGCTTTGCACATGCAGTACCGCCGTCTGCAGCACCCGCTGAAACGCGAGGGTCTGGTCCGGCTCCCGGCTACGCGCCCCGCGGGGAAACTGTTCGAGGGTGCCGAGATATTCGTCGAGCGCGTGCCGAAGCGCAGCCAGGTCGCCGCCGCAGGCGCCGAGGATCTTCTCCCCCTCGGGGTCGTGCGCCAGGGCGTAGAGCAGGTGTTCGAGGGTCAGATGCGTGTGCCGTCGTGCCGCCGCCTCGCGAAAGGCGACGTTCAGTATCAGCTCGAGTGCGGCGCTGAACATCGGTCTGCTGTTACTCCTCTTCGAGCGTCGCCTGCAGCGGAAAGCCGTCGCGCCGGGCCAGGTCCTGGACCGTGGCGACCTTGGTCTCGGCTACCTCGTAGCTGTAGGCGCCACACACGCCGTGGCCCAGGGTGTGCACCTGCATCATGATCTGGTGGGCGGCCGACGGTGTCTTGTGGAAGACCGTCTCCAGAATCTGTACGACGAACTCCATCGTGGTGTAGTCGTCGTTGAGCAGGATGACCCTGTAGAGCGTCGGCTTCTGGGTCTTCGGCCGAGTCTCCTCGAGGATGCCGTGGTCGTTCTGCGGGTCACCTGCCATACCCCTCGATCAGACTATGGAGGCTGCGACCAGGTCAAGCGATGGTGCGACAAATAACGCTCACCATCGTCCGTCCGACTTCTCTTGCAGCCCCGCTACGCGGGGAGGACCCTGCCGCCGGCGCGTTCCGACGATACCCGTGGAAGATGTCTAGCGGTCCGATCCGCATAGTAAGATTTCTCCTATATGCAGACAATTGCGCGTGGCATCACCTACACCGATCTCCAGTTTCTGGGGCTCCCGCGGGTCATCGCGACCGCCGTGCTGCAGAGCCCGGCCGGCGTGGCGCTGGTCGACCCGGGACCCTCAACGTGTCTCGACACGCTACGCGCGGCGCTCACCGAACAGGGCATTTCGCTCGGCGATGTGCGGACGCTGCTGTTGACGCATATTCATCTCGACCATGCCGGAGCCACCGGCACACTGGTCCGGGACAATCCAGACATCCAGGTCTATGTGCACGAACGGGGTGCGCCCCACATGGTGGACCCGGCCAAGCTGCTGAGCAGCGCGGGCCGGCTGTATGGCAACGACATGGACCGGTTGTGGGGCGAGTTTCTGCCGGTACCTCAGGACAACCTGCACGTCCTCGGCGGCGGCGAGCGGATTACCGCTGCCGATCGGGAGCTGGAGGTGGCCTACACGCCCGGTCACGCCTCACATCATGTCAGCTTCCTCGACCGGTCCAGCGGAGTGGCGTTCGTTGGTGACACCGCTGGCATCCGGACCGGCGCCGATCTGTTCGCCATGCCGCCCACGCCGCCACCAGACATCGACATCGACGCCTGGAAGGCGAGCGTGGCGCTGATCGACCGGTGGAAGGCGGAGACGTTGTTCGTCACCCACTTCGGTGCCTACGAGGACCCGTCGGCCCATCTGGCTGCCCTGGTCGAACATCTCGACGGGTTCGCGGCGTTGGCCAGAGCAATCGTCGAGCGGGAGGCGACGGACGAGGAACGTGTCGGCATGTTTACCGCCGAGGCTCGTCTGTATCTGCAGCGGCACATGCCGAACGCCGCCGCCGCGGTCTACGACCAGGCGGCCCCGCTGTCCCAGTGCTGGCTCGGGCTGGCGCGGTACTGGAAGAAGCGGGGAGTCGGGGCGGCGTGAACACCAAGGAGACAGGAGGCAGGAGGCAGGAGACAGGAGAAGTCTGAAGGCTGCGCCGCTTTGGCTCCGTTGCCCCCATCGTTTCGGTGCTGGGCTCCGAATCAATGCAGGCCGTGGCCCATCTGTTTCCTCCTGTCTCCTGCCTCCTGTCTCCTGCCTCCTTCGAGGATCGGGTATGCCGAACACGCGCTTGACCGACGACGAGCGCGCGCGGGTGGTGCGGCTCTTGCGCCAGACTCGCGACGACCTTCTCGCGGCGGTCGAATCGGTCACTGACGCGCAGTGGAACTATCGTCCCGCGACGGACCGGTGGTCGATCGGGCTGATCGCCGAGCACCTGGGGCTGGTCGAGCGCCGGCTGTTCGGCCAGGTCGAGCTGGCGCTCCAGCAAGAGGTGAATCCCGGCTGGGAGGCCGCCACAGCCGGTAAGGACGTCTTGATCGACTCGATGCTGCGAGATCGCGGCACATCGCGTGACGCGCCCGAGCTGGTGGTGCCGACCGGCACCGTGGGCCGCGACGAGTCGCTCCGGATCTTCCAGGAGCGCCGAGCCCGGTCACTCGCCTTCGCCGAGACGACCGCCGACACGCTGAAGCAGCACACGCTCGACCACCATCGACCGGTGTACGGCACCCTCAACGCCCACCAGTGGCTGCTCTACATCCCGCTCCACACCCAGCGGCATATCCAGCAGATCGAGGAGATCAAGGCGGCGCCCGGGTATCCTGTTGCCTGCTGACTACTGCCTTCTGACTCCTGACTTCCGGAGATTCCGCATGCGCATCGGCTTCATCGGTCTCGGCACGATGGGGCGCTCGATGGCGCTCAACTTGTTGAACGGCGGCCATGGCCTGGCGGTGTACGCCAGACGCACGGAGGCGGCTCGTCCGCTGGTCGACCAGGGTGCGACGGCTTGTCCTTCCGCGGCGGCGGTTGCCGAACGGAGCGACGTCGTCTTCACGATGCTGACCGGCACGAGCGATGTCGAGCAGGTAGTGCTAGGCGACGACGGCGTGATGCAGGGGGCTCGTCGGGGTGCGCTCGTCATCGACATGAGCACGATCGACCCGACCGCGACCCAGTCAATCGCAGAGACACTGGCAAAGCGGGGCATCGACATGCTCGACGCTCCGGTGTCGGGCGGTCCCCACGGTGCCCGCGATGCGACGCTGACGATCATGGTGGGTGGTCCGTCCCCGGCGTTGGAGCGTGCCAAACCGCTGTTCGCGCTGCTTGGCCCGACCCTCATCCATGTAGGAGAGGCCGGCGCCGGGCAGACCACCAAGGCGTGTCATCAGCTTGCGCTGCTCGTGACCGCCCAGGGAGTGGCCGAGGCGCTGACACTGGCACGGCGGTGCGGACTGGATGTCGAGCGCGTGCGGCAGGTGATGATGGGCGGTGTCGCCTCGAGCCGTGTGCTGGACCTGTTCGGCACACGGATGGCGTCGCGCGACTTCAGCGCCGGAATCGAATCGCGGCTCTACCACAAGGATCTGGACATCGTCCTCGGTCTGGCCCACGATCGCGGCACAGCCCTGCCGGCGGCCGCGCTGACGATGCAGTTCATCAATGCGCTGGTCGGACGTGGACGAGGACGGGACGACCTGTCGGCGCTGATCACGGTCATCGAGGCGCTGGGGAATCAAGACGCGCGTCGCCCCCGAGCCGCGACGGAAGACTGAGGACGAGATAGGCTGCGTCTCAGACCCAGCACGGTCTCTACGGGAAAAGTCGTTCGTCGCGCCCGTTGGCCGTCACCACGGAGTGGGCTTCGGTCGCCGTATGCGGTAGATTGATGGGCGTTCCAGACTTGGAGGACCCATGAGCGAATTGTTCCCGATTCGACACCCGTTGTTCGCGTTCACGCTCGCCCTCGCCCTCGTCGGCGTGTCGGCGTCAGCCCAGAGACGAGACGGTGTTCCGGCGCTCCCGCCGCCGGACGCACCGGTTGTGCTCAACACGGCCGAGGTGCCGCGGATCCGCGTGGTGCCGGTCGCCGGTGGGCTGTCCCATCCGTGGGGCATGGCCTTCAGGCAAAACGGCGACATCCTGGTGACCGAGCGCGACAGGGGCACGTTGCGAGTGGTCCGCAACGGTCAGCTTCTCGACCGGGACATCCCGGGAGTGCCGGAGGTGTTCGCCGATTCTGACCGCGCCGGGCTCATGGATGTGGCCGTGCACCCGGACGACGACCGCATCGTCTACCTGACCTATTCCAAGGCGATTATGCGGAACGGGCAAGAAGGTGTGACGGTGGCGCTGGCCCGGGGTCGGCTCGACAGTGGGGCGCTGACCGAGATTCGCGACATCTTCGTGGCGGACGGGCTGGACCGCGGCATCGCCGCGTCGCGACTCATCTGGGCCGCGGACGGGAAACTCTTCATGACAGTGGGCGGCTCCTACGTGTTCGCAGACACCGGCAGCTATGCACAGGACCCGAGCACCCACTTTGGCAAGCTGATGCGGCTGAACGACGACGGGACGGCAGCCGACGACAACCCGTTCGTTGGCAACGCCGACTACCTGCCCGAGATCTACTCGATGGGGCACCGGAACCAGCTCGGCCTCGCGTTTCACCCCGAGACGGGTGACCTGTGGGCGACCGAGAACGGGCCGCAGGGTGGCGACGAGGCCAACATCATCAAGCGTGGCGAGAACTACGGGTGGCCGCGCGCGTCCTACAGCCGGGAGTACTCCGGTGTCCGGGTAACCGACACGCCGTGGCTGGCAGAGTTCGAGCAGCCGGAGGTGCTCTGGTGGCCGTCGATTGCACCGTCCGGGTTGGCCTTCTACACCGGCGAGCAGTTCCCCGCGTGGCAGGGCAATCTCTTCGTCGGGTCGATGATGGTCGGCCGGATGATTCGCACGGGGCATGTCGAGCGGATTGTCTTCAACGGGCGCGGCGAAGAGATTCGCCGCGAGTGGCTCCTCACCGAGCTCAAACAGCGGATCCGGGACATCCGGCAGGGTCTCGACGGCTATCTCTACGTGCTGACCGAGGAGGACGACGCGGTGTTGCTGCGCATCGAGCCGGCGCACGCGATTGTCGACGCCCCGGGCAGCACCATCTTCATCGACCGCCTGACTGAAACCCGCGTCCCGCCGCTGCCCGAGTCCGACTGGACCGACGAGCAGCGGGAGCTCGTCGAGAAGTATGCGCGCGGCGGTGCAGCGGGCAACGCGCTGCGCACGCTCATCCGGGTGCCGGCGCTGGCCGACCGGTTCATGCCGCTGCTGACCTATGTCAGCAACGACTCGACCTTGTCGCCGCGTCATCGCGCGATTCTGATCCTGCGCACCGCCTGGCTGACACAGAACGGCTATCTGTGGGCGGCGCACGCCGGGCGCAGCGATCACGGACTGACCGCCGAGGAAGTACGACAGCTCGCCGAAGGGCCGGGCGAGGGGTGGACGACGTTCGAACGGGTGCTGATCGGGCTGGCGGACGAGATGTTCCGGAACTCGTCGGTCACCGACCGAACCTGGGCCGAGTTGTCGCGCATGTACGACCTGCCAAACCTGGCCGATGCGGTGGTGACGGTCAGCGAGACCACGGCGTCCTCGATTGTGTTCAATACGCTTGGCATTCAGCCCGATGTCGGCGCCGCAGAGTTGATTCCGAGTGCTGATGTCGCGTATCGCATCGACGTACCGGCACCCGAGCCGGCGCTGACGACGCCTCGTATCGAACCGATCGAAGGGGACGGAATCCGAGTCGGTCGGACGCTACGCCAGCATCCGCAGATGGAGGCGCAGTGGTATGCCAACCCCAGCTACGTGCAGAGCCCGGAACGCTCGCGGATGACGCCGCACGACCGCGAGCTGCTCATTCTGCGCACCGGGTGGAATGCGCAGTCAGTGTATGAATGGGCGAAGCACGTCGGCAGTGTCGGACGCGCCCGGGATCGGGGACTCGAGCCGCTCTGGATCGCGCAGGGCAACGACGCCTCTGGCTGGAACGCGACCGAGCGGGCACTGATCGATGCGGCGGACGAGATGTATCGCGACACCATGATCTCGGACGAGACCTGGGCCGCGCTGTCAGAAGACTACGACACTCATCAGCTGATGAGCATCGCCGCCATCGTGGCACGGTATCGGAAGGTGTCGATGACGCTAAACGCGTTGGGCGTCCAGCCGCTGCCGGACGACGAAGGATTCCCCGAACTGGAAGGATACTGAGATCCGTCCGCGACGGCTGGACGCCAGGCGCGCACGGGCGCGCCCCGCGGTTGCGGTTCGGGACAAGGCTAGCGCCTTGCCTCGCAGGCCTGAAGGCCTGCGCCACAGAGCCAACCCAACGCAGCTCTGAGTTCAGAAGACGCTCCGCAGCTGCGTGGGGTTCGGGGCGAAGCCCCGTCAAAAAAAAGGACCCCGATCCGAAAGGACCGGGGTCCAAGATGGTCTGCGTCGGCGGCGTTGGGTTACCCTGCGTTAGGGTCCCCCCGCGCCACCAGCACGCTGGAGGTCCCTACGAGGACGCCACCTCCGCAGAGCCACTGGTTAAGTCGTCCACAGGATCACCTCCTTCGCTGGGCGTGTATCGGGAAGGCAGGTCCCAACCCGCCCGGTCTCGGGGCCGCCCACTGCCTCTCCGAGACCGCCGCGTCGAGCGCGGAGCATCACGTCAATCCTTGGCCATGCGACGCCTGATGTCAATCGCCGTCGCACCGGTGTCGGCACAACAGCGATGATTGTGGCGTCGCGCTCGATCAATTCGCTGGCGCGATCGCTGTCAACGCTCTGGCGGTAGCTCCGACGACCGCCTTCAGCGGGATGCGGCGGTCGAACGTCGTCAGACGACCGCTCTGCGCGCGCGCCAGACCGAGCAGATGGATGTCGGTCAGCTGGCGATGTCCACTCAACTTCGTCTGCCTGAAGCGTGTCCCGCCCCGCAGCGTCACGGCGCGGCGGGCCAGAACCTGGCGTGTCCTGCGCGTGGAGCGCCATGCGGGGGGCCGCGGTGCCCAGCCCAGCGCGCCTCCAGTTCGTTCAGGCTGACCGATCCGGAGGCGCGTAGAATGGTCAGGTGGTATATCGCGATCGGCGCGGCGTGGAGTACGACCCGGTGCCGCTGCCGACACACGAGGTGACCGCCGCCGTGGCAGTTGACGCGCGAATCGTCAAGCGCCCCGCCGCGGCACGCAAGCCGGTGCCCGTCTATTCCGGCACCGACGGTGCCGAGCTCGCGCAGCAACCCCGTGGCCACCGTCGGCAGTGGAACGACCGGCAGTGGCTCGCTTTCGAGGAGCACCGCAGCCTCGAGCAGGAGTCGTCGAAGGACGACGAGCCGAGGGCCGCCGCCTGGGTCGTGCGGCCCCACGACCCCGCTCCACATTGAGTCGTGCGGTTTCCCCTACCTCATGTTCGACGCCTGGCGCTCGCGCAGCTGCCAGCGACCGTTGCGCTTCAGAAACACCTCGATGGTCCGGATGTGCGTGCCGGTCGGCTGGACGCGTCCTTGGAAGCCAGCAGCCCGTGGTGAGAGTCGTCGCTGCAGTCGACCGGCGCTACATCTCGGCTCACGGCGTTGGGCTTCTGGCTCAGCGGGGTCGAATACTGCCGGTATGCTCCCTCGTCGCGCCTTGTGCGGGCCGTGCGCGACATTGCCACGCCAGGCTCTTGGTGCGACGCGGGACTTTCACCACGGGCTGCTAGCCTTGCAGTTCGCGGCTGTGCCATACCCGGATGACGACGATGTCGTTGTGATGAAGCCGGTACCGCAACACATACGCACCGGCGCCAAAGGCGACGAAGAGCTGCCGACGTCCGGTCCGGTCGCCGATCGGTTGACCGATCTCGGGCAGCGCCTCCAGTCGGTCGGTGGCGGCCTCGATGGCACGGAGCGCGCGCATCGCAGCAGTGGAATCCCTCTCAACCAGGAATTCGCATACGCGTTCGAGGTCGGCGAGGGCCTCGGGAAGCCACAGCACCGTCACGTGGCGCGGGCCTTCTTGGTCTTTCGAGCAATCAGCTCTTCGATCCGCTTCTTGACCGCGGTGTGCGGAATCGCCTGGCCGGTGTCGACGTAGCGCTGCCAGCGCGCTTCGTCCTCGGCCTTTTCTTGTTCGTATCGTTCCTCGACATCCAGATAGCGGGCGATTGCCTCCTTCATCATCCAGTGGGTCGATCGGTCTTTGGCGTACCCGATCCGCCGGAGCCGGTCTCGCGTGTCCTGATCGAGCTTGACGCCTACCGTCGTCTCGGCCATCTGTTGCTCCTGTTTGTTATTAGTTGATGATATAACAACTTTTAACAACCATGAGCAGTCGATGCCGTGACAGGATTGACGCGTGACCACGGTCGACGCACTGATTGTCGTCTCCTTCATCGCCTACGCCGTCAGCGCCGGCTTCAGGAACCGGCGGCAGGCGTCGAAGAACCTCGAGGAGTATTTCCTCGCCGGCCGAACATTGCCGGGTTGGAAAGCGGGTCTCAGCATGGCGGCGACCCAGTTCGCCGCTGACACCCCGCTGCTGGTCACCGGCCTGGTGGCCACCGCCGGCATCTTCGGGCTCTGGCAGCTCTGGATCTTCGCCGCGACCTTCCTGCTGATGGGGTTTGTGCTGGCCGGAGCCTGGCGGCGCGCCGGGGTGGTGACCGACGCCGAGCTGACCGAGGTGCGCTACGGCGGCACGCCAGCAGCCGTGCTTCGAGGGGTCAAGGCGGTCTATTTCGGCACCATCATCAACTGCGTGGCGCTGGCCTGGGTGCTGTTTGCCGCCGCCACGATCGTCGAGCCGTTTCTGCTGTGGAACGAGTGGCTGCCGCCGGGGCTCCTGCGCCCGGTCGTCAGCTTGGTCGAAGTAGTCGGCATTCCGCTGACGACCGGCGGCCTCGACAACCCCGAGGTGTGGGTTACGTCGGCCAACAACCTCATTTCCCTCGTCATGATCTTGACGGTCACGGCGCTCTACTCTGCCACGGGCGGTCTGCGCAGCGTCGCCGCCACCGACGTCGTCCAGATCGGCATCATGTTTCTCGGCACGGTGGCGTTCACGACGATCGTCGTGCGCGAGGTTGGCGGTCTCTCGGCAATGACCGACCGGGTCTACGAGATGTTCGCCGCCGGCGGACCGGGCGGCATCCTGCCCGACGAGATTCTCGCCTTCACGCCTGACCAGGGGAAGGACGTCACGCTGACGGTGCTGTCGTTGCTCGGGCTGCTCTGGCTCATCAACTCCGTGTCGGACGGGAGTGGCTATCTGGCGCAGCGGGCAATGGCCTGTCGCAGTGACCGCGATGCGAAGACGGCAGCGGTCGTCTTCACGTTCACGCAGGTGCTGATACGCAGCCTGATCTGGCTGCCACTTGGTGTCGGGTTGCTCGTGCTCTTCCCGCCGAACCCGGGACTCGCCCCCGACCTGCTGCAGGCAGATCGCGAGGCGACCTACGTGCGCGGCATGGCCGAGCTGTTGCCGCGCGGCGTAATGGGGCTGATGCTGACCGGTATGCTGGCTGCGCTCGCGTCAACGGTCGACACGCACCTCAACTGGGGGGCGTCCTACTGGACCAACGACATCTACAAGCGGTTCGTCTGTCAGGCCTGGCTGAAGACGGAGCCGAGTGGCCGCGCCCTGGTCTGGGTCGCGCGCGCAGCCAACGTGCTCATACTCGTAATCGCGCTGGCGATCATGACGCAGCTCACCTCCATCAACCAGGCGTGGCAGATCAACCTGCTGTTCGGCGCCGGTCTCGGTGGCGTGCTCGTGCTGCGCTGGCTCTGGTGGCGGATGAATGCCTGGGCCGAGATTGCCGCAATGGTGGTCTCGTCGCTTGTGGCGCCGCCGCTCATGATCTACCTCGACGACGAGCAGCAGGCGCTACGGCTGCTGCTGGCAGCGACGGTGTCTACCCTGGCGGCGCTGGCAGCGATCTGGGTCAAGGGCCCGGAAGACGAGGCGCGGCTGACGTCGTTCTACACGCGGGTCCGGCCGGTGGGCTTCTGGGGGCCGGTGGCGCGTGCGGCCGGCGCCGCCGACGATCATGGACCGCGTAGGCTGTGGCGGGCGCTTGCCGCCATGGTGCTCTGTTCGCTGACAGTCTTCTGTCTGCTGGTCGGTGTCGGCACCTGGCTGGTCGGCAGCCCACCGCCGGTCTGGCTACCCTCGCGACCGATCTGGATCGGCGGCCTGCTCCTGCTTGGTCTGGCGCTGTGCCCGTTCTGGTATCGCCTGGGGTACGGGAGGGACAGCGATCGGTAGCAAGGCCCTTCAGGGTCGCCTGGTGCGGTGTTTTTGCGACGGGCCTGAAGGCCCTTGCTACCGCGTCACCTCGACCACCACGTCCTCAATGGTCGACAGCCCGCCGTCGTGTGCCTGAATGCGCAAGACGTAGCTGCCGGGCTCGGGGAAGGTGGCCTGGGTCTCCCAATGGCCGTCTTCAGGCCCTTCCGGTGTCGACCATCCGGGCGACCACGGCGAGTTGCCGCCGACCCGGGTGTCTTCCCACACGGAAATCTGCTCCGGCTCGAAGCTGACCGCACCCCGCCCGCGGTATACGGTCCACGACACCCGGAGGCCGGTCGCGCTGTCAGTGGTAATTCGCCCGGGACGCCTCGGGTTGGTTGGTGCCAACGGCCGGGCTCGCGGGACGCCGTCGTCGGTCACCGTCGCCGCCAGTGACAACTGCTGCCCGACCCGGACGGTTCGTGTCAGGTCGCCTTCGACGACGAGTGTCGGCGCTTGGTTGTTCGGCAGCTCGGGCGTGGCGCCGGCGGCGCCGGCGGCCCCGTTGTTCGCCTGAATCACCAGGTCGTCGATGTAGTAATCACGTTTCAGCGTGGCATAGGCGCGTTCGGTGCGCCCATTGGTTGTCAGCGTCCAGACCAGCTCCTTGTCGCCGAAGTCGGCGGGCACGCGGATCCGGAACACGAACCGGTTTCGCCGTGGAAGGAAGTGTGTGGGCTGCCCCTGATCAGGGTCGCCCGGCTCAATCGTGTTGCCGGGTCCGACCGGGACGTCGATGACTTCCTCCCAGTTCCGGTTCATGTATCCGAACACCAGGTTGTACGACCCGTCGTCATTCTGCTCCCAGCCTTCGTAGGCAGGTGCGATGTTTTGCCCGGTCGCGAACGACTGCTGCGCTCTACTTTCGGGCGGAGCCGTTAGCAAGACGGTGACGACAAGCGGCAGCGCCGCTGCCGGGTTCCACCTACGCCCCATGCGTCGAGTGTCCATGTTCTGAACCCCGGCTACTGACCACCACCCGTGGTCGACGCGGCGCCGTCGGCTCCGCACAGCAGGCAGCCGATGTCGTTGCCACCGGTGCTGCGTATCATCTCCTCCCGGCGCGACACCTCGGCCGCGAACTCCTCGTCGTCCATGTAGATCGCCTGGAGGAGGTTGATGAACATCTCGTCGACGTTCGGGACGGTTAGTGACATGGTCTCCTCCGTTGGGTCATCGTGACGGGGTGTCCGGTCCCCGGTGCTTCGCTTCGGCCCGTTCCTTCACGCGGTCGAGCTGGCGGTCGAAATAGCGTTCGAACGTCGTGACCCAGTCGTGCATCGGTCGTATCGCCTCGGCGTTGAGCCGATAGAACCGCTGTCGCCCAGCGCGCCGGGTGGCGACCAGCCCGACCTCTTTCAGCACCCGTAGATGCTTCGAGACCGACGGCTGCGCCAGCGCCATGGCGTCGACGAGGTCCCCGACCGGACGCTCGCCGCCGGCCAGCTGGTCGAGGATTGCCCGCCGGCACGGTTCCGCGACCGCGTTGTAGACGTCCGAGTGAGTGGCTGCACGCGCCATGACGGAACTATATATTCCTGTATGGGAATATGTAAAGAGTGAAAACTCTGGAAGGCAGAAGGCAGAAGGCAGAAGGCAGAAGGCAGAAGGCAGGAGGCAGGGAGAGTAGACAGCAGAAGTGAACTGGGTCGTATGAGCGCCCGAAGCCCGAGAACGGTCTGCGGGGCGCAGCCCCGTCTAAAAACGAAACAGCCGGTTGAACTTGACGATGAACGCGCGGTTCTCGAGCTCGGGGAAGCGCTGTGGGGTCAGCGTGTCACGCTGCTCGTTGTAGACGACGAACAGCTCGCTGCCCGGTTGATATTCCCAACGCAAACGAACATTGCTGCTCAGGGCGTCGTTGCTCGAGTTGTACTGAATCAGCGCGCTCACGAACATGGTTGGGGTGAAGGTGTATGTGGTGCGGGTCGTCACGAGCTGCGAGGTGAAGCTGCCCTGCGGCAGCTCGACCCTGTTGATCGCGAGTCCCGGTTCAAGAGAGAACTGTGGGCTCAGCTCGATCCGCCCGGCGCCGCCCGGGCCGAAGCCACCGCCGATCGACACCGCGGTCTTGGTGCCGCCGTAGAAGTTGCCGTGCTCGACCAGCACGTTGCCCGACAGGCGGCGTTGTGGACCAAAGCGGTAACCCACTTGGCCATTGGAGAAACTGTAGGCGCCGATCGGAATGGAGACGTCGGTGGCGATCCCGAACGGATCCTGCAGGAAGTCGAAGGTATTGGTGACGAACACATCGAAGCGGTCGCTGTTCTCCAGCTCGACCTGGATGCTGGCAGCCGCTTCCTTCGTCTCCACAGTCCCGCTCGCGTCGGTGAAATAGCCATACGAGCCGTCGAACGAGATGCGCCGGATCCAGTCGATCGACGTAGGGCGCGGGCTGAACCGGGCAGACGCGAAGCTCTTCTTCAGATCCGGACGCCGGATGAACCCGACCCCGGGCGAGAACCGCTCGTCGATGAACAGATGCTCGGCGGTCAGCCCATAGCGGTCGCCGTTGTAGCTGAAATCCGCCTTGTAGCTGCTGTCCTTCCCTTCTTCGTCGGTGGTGCGGGTGCGCGCCCAGTAGGTGTTGATCAGCACGTTGTCGTAAAAGGCGAATGCCCCGTCGACGCCGACCGCCAGGTTCGATCCGGGCTGCCCGGCGAGCGTCGAGCGGTTGGTCGCGATGGCGCCGATGCTGCTGCGGCGCAGCAGGTCGCTCTTGAGGCGCGCGACCGTGAAATTGGTGCTTTGCGCCGTACCGGCCGAGTCCTCGTCGGTCTGGATGTTCAGTAGACCCAGGCTGAACCTGCCGGTACGGCCGGTTAGACGACCGCCGGCGACAATCGGTACTTCACGTCCGGCGTTCAGTCCGATCTGCCGGCTATAGAACAGAATTGGCGTTTCCGCCGAGCCGCCGAATGGTCCCCGGGCGCCGGCGCCGCCGAAACCGAACACGCCCTGGTTCTCCAGGAAGAACTCGCGCTTTTCGGGGAAGAACAGACTGAAGCGGGTCAGATTGACTTGCTGCGTGTCCGCTTCCACCTGCGCGAAGTCGGTGTTCAAGGTGAAGTCGGCCGTCAGGTTCTCGGTGACGCCAATCTTCACGACGTCCAGACCGACGTCCCCGGCCAGCTCGTTCACCCGCGACAGGTCACCGACCATTGTGTTGACATCGCCGATGACATACGGCTTCACCTCGACCAGCCGGCCACTGAACGGCGGCTCGACTCCGACCAAGGTGGCTGCCTGCGAAACCTGGAAGATGGCCCCGCGAGAGAGGCCCTGGTCTAGCTGCGTCAGATAACCCCGTTCGTTCTTCGACTGGAGATTGCGGCTCAGCTGCACGCCCCAGACTTGGTCCCGTCCCGGTCGATACCGCATCGACTTGAACGGTATCTCCGCTTCGAGCGTCCAGCCGCCCTCGAACCGGCCGGTCTGCATGCTCCAGATCGGGTTCCAATCGCCGTTGTAGTCCCGCTCGTTGCTCACCTGGCCGTCCATCCGGCCGCCAATGGGGTTGACGGTGAAGAGGATGCCGTTGCGCCGGTCGTGAAACGTATCGAGGAGGAAGCTGAAGCCTTCGTTGTTCAGCACGTTGAAGCTGTCGCGCCGCATCTCGTTGGCGATCCAGGCCGACTCGGGCGCCGAGTGCCACAGACGTGCCGAGACATAGAGACTCGTCTCGTCGAAGAACAGCCACGCCTCGGTCTTCTCAGTGGCCGCAGCGCCGACTTGAGGCTCGAGCTGGACGAAATCGCTGATGGCCTCCGTTGTTCGATAGGCTTCCTCATCGAGCACGCCATCGAGCTCGAGGCCGCCACTGATCCGGACGGCACGCACGGTCGCCTGGCCGGCTGCGTTTCGCGACACGGTGGCCGGAAGAATCGGGGGCGGTGGAGCGCCGGCCACCGCCGCGAGGCCACCGCCGGGTGCCGCGCCCACCGCTGCGTTGGGCGGGCGCCCTGGACGCGTTGCCACAGGCTGTGGAGCCTGTCCGGCATCAGGTGCCAGTTGGATCGCGGGTGCCGGAGGGTCGGAGAGGCCGGCGGGGGCTCTACCAATCGAGGCGAGACTTGGCAGAATCCGGTCCTGGAGCGCGAAGAGCTCCTCGAGCAGGCCATCCACCCTCGCCGTGCGGACGATCTCACCGGTCTCGCAATCGACGATCCTCGCCGTGATCCGGATCTGTGCCCCAACCCGCTGATACCCGCCGTGAATCAGCCAGTCCGCACCGGCGTGCCGACCGACCGCCACCGCGTCGGTCCGATTCAGGGTGCCTGCGCCAGGCAGTCCCAATTCGCGCAGCGCGGTTGCCAGTGCGTTCCGGCCGATCACCCGGGCGTCGGCTGTCACCTCCAGCTCGGTGACCAGCGCCTCGGCAATGCCGTCGCCGACCCAGGCGGTGTCGGTGTCGCCGGAGATGTTGCGGAACGGCAACACGAGAATCGGGACGCCCGATAGGACCGGGTCTGACCCGCCGCCGGGCGCCTGCGCCAGCGCGGGCGCCACGGCTGCCATCCAACCCAACACGAGCGACAGCACGGCGACGCGGCCAGCAGCCAGGGGGCTCTCTCCACACGGTGGCATAACAGTCCATGTTACCGCGAAGTAGAAGTCTGACCCATCGGCTCCAGCCGCCGCTGGGCCGCCGCGCGTCGGCCCCTTTCCCATCTCCGCGACCCGATCTTGATCTCATCGTCCGCCCGTGCCACCATCCAGCCGGCGGTGGTCCACGCCCAACCTCTTTGGCCCTCCCCCAGCGGGGGCCCGAGCGAGACAAAGGGGGGCATACTCCCGGACCGGCATTCGGACAGCGCCTTTGCTTCGCTGCGGGCTTCGTTGCTGGGGAGCGTGGCACGCGGCCAGAGCGAAGGAGATTCCGATGCCTGAGAGCAAAGACCTCGAGCGCCTCGTCCGCGCCCGCATGACCAAGACGGGCGAGTCGTACACCGCTGCACGCGCCCAACTCCTCGACAAACACAGCCGCGAGACCGTTCCGTCCACGCCAAAGGCTCGCTACGCCCAAGTGGCCGGCATGTCCGATGCGGCCGTCCAGAACAAGACCGGTCGCACGTGGGTGCAGTGGGTCGGTGTGCTCGATGCCGGCGAGGCGCACGCCATGTCCCACCGCGACATCGCGCGGTATGTCCACGAGCAACACCAGGTTTCCCTGTGGTGGGCGCAAACGGTGACCATCGGTTACGAGCGGATCCGCGGGCTGCGTGAGAAGGGACAGCGTCGCGGTGGGGGATACGACGTCAACAAGAGCAGGACGGTCCCGGTTCCGCTTCATCGGCTCTATCAAGCGTTCAGCACCGCGCGAGTCCGACGGCGCTGGCTGCCGGACCCCGAGCTCACCGTGCGCACCTCGACCCGTGACAAGTCGATCCGATTCCGCACCACAGGGGGCGACGGGGTCGAGGTGTACTTCCAGGCGAAGGGCGAGCAGAAGAGTCAGGTGCAGGTCCAGCATCGGCAGCTCGCGACACCGGCCGATGCGGAGACGGTGAGAGCATACTGGACAGAGGCACTGGCCCGCCTGACCGTCCTGCTGTCTCCCTGAGTGGCCGACCGTCCAGCGGGTCGCAACTGTCATATCGCCGCGGCCTATAATGGTGGCGCATCGAACATCGAGCATCGAATACGGACGGCCGTGCGACCTCTGTCGCACGAGGAGAACTCAGATGAGAAGTCGAGCACCGCATCGGCTCGCAATCTTCGTGGTGGTGGCGTTGTGTCTGTCGCCGGCTGCGGTGTCGGCGCAGCAGAACTGGACCGTGCCGCGCACCCCTGCGGGCCAGCCCGATCTGCAGGGCGTCTGGGCGAACAACACCGCAACACCGCTCGAGCGCCCAGCGGCGTTCGAGGGAAAGGATGCGCTGACCGACGAGGAGCTGGCGATCTATCAGGCGCGGGCCGCGGCGTTGCGGGACAGCGAGCAGGCGGGGAACCTGCTTGGCGACCTGCTAATCCAGCAGGTGCTGGAGGACCCGAACTTTCGGGAGTTCGACCCCGGCACCGGCAACTACAACTCGTTCTGGCTGGTGGAGCGGGAGCTCGATAACCGGACGTCCCTGATTGTCGATCCGCCGGATGGCCGGATACCGACGGTCACGGAGGCGGCTCGCGAGCGGCGCCGCAATCAGCCACGGCCCACGGGGGGACGCGCCGACTCGCACGAGCGGCGGAGTCTGCTGGATCGGTGCATCAGCTACGGAGTGCCGAATCTGCTGGCGGGCTACAACGCCTATTTCCAGATCGCGCAGTCGGCCGACCACGTGGTCATCTACCAGGAGCTGATCCACGACGCCCGCGTCATCCCGATCGACGGCACGCCGCACCTGAACCAGTCGATACGCCAGCTGCATGGCGATTCACGCGGGCGCTGGGAGGGAGACACGCTGGTTGTCGAGACGACCAACTATTCGAGTCGCGGCAGCTACAGGGGGGCCACCGACAACGTGCGTGTCGTCGAGCGGTTCACCCGGATCGCCCCCGAAACGGTCACCTACGAGGTCACCTTCGAAGACCCCGATACCTGGGCGCAGCCCTGGACCCTGATGATCCCGCTGAAGCAGTCGGCAGAGCCGATCTTCGAGTACGCCTGCCACGAGGGAAATTACGCGATAGCGGGCATTCTCGCCGGCGCACGGGCCGAGGAAGCGGCCGCAGATCCGCGGTAACCATTGTCAGGAGCCCTGAGGCCTGTAGCCCGAAGCCGTCTTTTGTGGGGCAAGGCTTCAGCCTTGCCTCGCAGGCCTGCGCTACAGCATCGGAGTCCGTCAGGCACAACACGGACACACCGGTCCACCGCACCGCGCGTTCTCGCTGGTGGCGTGCTGCACGCCCGCCGCCGCGCGCTCAGTAGTCGGCGGCGCGTAGCGACGCCCTGATGATCTCGTTGTCGTTCCGGTGAAAGATGTGCCCGTTGGCGAACGCGGGGTGCGACCAGTTCACCTTGCGGTCGTACGCCTTGCGAGGGCCATAGCCGGAGTCGCTTGTCGGCTCGATGAGCCGGGTGCGACCGCGCTCGACGTAGCCCTCTGGTGTGAACTCGGCGATGATCAGGAACCCGTCGTCATTGACGACGAAGTACCGGTCGTTCTGCTTCACCATGAATGCCGTGCCCCATCGTGCCTGGGCCACCATCTGGTCGCTCATCCACAGGCGCTCGCCGGTTCGTGCGTTGAGACCCCGCAGCTCGCCGTAGCTGCCGACGCCATAGATGTGGTCGCCCTCGATCAACGGCGTGGTGATCATGGCGTGAAGCCCGTCGGTTTCACCCGGCATCTCGCTCCGGCTCTGGCCCTTCCAAAGCAGCGTCGCCTCGGGTGCATCCTGGTTGAGCTGCATCATCAACGAGCCGCGGTAGAACTGCGTGACCAGCAGGTAGTTTCCGCTGTGCACCGGTGTGGCCACCGACATCCCGGAGCCGGCCTCCCACTCCTCTTCCCAATACAGCTCGCCCGTGGTCGGGTCGAGCGAGACCAGCGCCGCGGCGTGCCACACGATGAGCTGGCGGGCGCCGCCCGCTTCGATGATGATCGGCTGGCCGTACCCCATCTCTCCGACGACGTCGAGGGCGCGCCAGACCTCGGCGCCGGTTCGCTTGTCGAACGCCACGATCAACCCGCCCGGCTCGCCACCGACGACCGTGATCAGTCGATCGCCGTCGATGATCGGTGCGCTGGCGACCCCCCAGGTCGGGACGTAGCTGTCGTAGTCGGCGATGTAGTGCTTCTCCCAGATGAGCGCCCCGGTCTCGACATTCAGGCAATACAGATCGCCCGCGGCGCCAACCACATACACCCGGTCGCCATCGACCGTCGGAGTGGCGCGCGGACCGATGGCATAGGAGATCATCAGCATCCGATACGACGTCGGCAGCTCTCGGGTCCAGAGAATCTCGCCGCTCTCCTCATCGAGCGCGATCGCTCGCTCGGTCCCGTCCAGCGTTCGCGATGCCGGATCCTCCGTCCAGTCGGTGATAAAGACCCGGCCATCGACAACCGCCGGTCCGGAAAACCCGGAGTTGATCGGCACCCGCCATTTCACGTTGAGCTCCGCGGGCAGGTCCTCGACGATACCGGTCTCGGTCCACACCCCGTGGCGGCCGGTGCCCCGCCACTCGGGCCAGTCGTTCGCCAACAGCGTGGGTGCCGTCAGCAGCACGCCTCCGGCGAGCACCACGGGGATGAGAGCGCTTTGAGTCAGACGCGCGACGTCGCGAAGTGTCATGTTGAAGCTCCTCGAGACCGCGCCCCTCGGTCTGCAGTCGGGCGGGTCGGGTCGTGTGACAGGCAATCGCTAGCAGCTTGAAATTCTACACCGTCGTCGGTTTCGACGGCCGATCAATACTGTCTTGTTGACGCCACGACACTTACGATTCGCAATCTCTGTCACGTCCTGCCTTGTCGGCATCCTCGGTTCGCCGGTAGCTGCTCAGAGCCCAGGCTCGGCACCGGCGGTCGTTTCCAGAGACGGCCAGGGGCGGGCCACGGTGCGTGCGACCCGGCTGCGCGAGCCGCTACGACTCGACGGCCGTCTCGACGAGCCCATCTACGACACCGTTCAGTACATCACCGATTTCGTCCAGCAGTTGCCCGAGGAAGGTGCACCGGGCAGCCAGCAAACCGATGCCTGGGTGCTGTTCGACGACAGCAATGTCTATATCTCGGCCCGCTGCTACGACACCGCCCCGCCGACCGAATGGGTGGCGAACGAGATGCGCCGCGACACCATCCAGCTCCGGCAGAACGACTCGTTCTCGGTGATGCTCGACACCTTCTATGACCGGCGCAACGGCCTGGCGTTTCTGGTGACGCCGATCGGGGGATTTTCCGACTTCGCGATTTCGAACGAGGGCGGCCGCGTCAACAGCGACTGGAACACGATCTGGGACTCGCGCACCGGTCGGTTCGACGGCGGCTGGACCGTCGAGATCCGCATTCCGTTCAAGTCGCTCCGCTACCGGCCCACCGTGGACCAGGTGTGGGGTATTCAGCTGCGCCGCATCATCCGGCGCCGGACCGAAGCGTCCTATCTGACCCCGCTGCCGATCTCGGCGGCGCGCGGCAACAGCGTCATCGCCGGGCTGTGGCGCATTTCGCAGGCCGGTTCGCTCGTTGGCATCGAGCCCCCGCGCAAAGCCGCAACCTCGAGGTCAAACCATACGGCATCGGCGGTGTGACGACTGACGTCAACGCGAACCCACCGAAGGACGACGATCTGGACGGTGACGTCGGGCTCGACGTCAAGTACGGCATCACCCGCAACCTGACAGCGGACTTCACCCTCAACACCGACTTTGCCCAGGTCGAGGTGGACGAGCAACAGGTGAATCTGACCCGGTTCAGCCTGTTCTTCCCGGAGAAACGGGAGTTCTTTCTCGAGGCCCGCGGCAACTTCGACTTTGCCCGCGGCGGCACGGATCGCGTCGGGGCGCCAACGCTGTTCTTCAGCCGCCGGATCGGGCTGCAGGGCAGTTCGGTCGTCCCGATCGTGGCCGGCGGGCGGGTCACTGGGAAGGTCGGCGCCTTCGACGTCGGCGCGTTGAACATTCAGACAGACGACGAGCGGCTGTCAGGCGCCGAGACCACCAACTTCACGGTACTGCGGATCAAGCGCGATATCCTGCGCCGCAGCACGGTGGGCGGCATCTTCACCAACCGTTCGGTGTCGTTGGTCGGAGACGGGTCGAGCCAGGTCTACGGCGTCGACGGCCGGTTCGCCTTCTTCGACGACGTGAACCTGCTGAGCTACGCGGCGCGCGCCAGCACTCCCGGGCGTCGTGGGCAGGACGCCAGCTACCTGGGACAGTTCGCCTACACGGGCGACCGCTATGGGCTCGATGTGGGCCACCTCGTCATCGAGGACAACTTCATCCCTGAGGTCGGCTTCGTTCGGCGCGACAACGTCCGCCGGACCTCGGCGTCGGCGCGGTTCAGTCCGCGGCCCCAGTCGATCGACTGGGTGCGCCGGTTCAGCCTGTCGGGCGACATCGACTACGTGCTGACGGCAGACGACCGGGTGCTCGAGACCCGGGAGCGGGGCGCTACCTTCGAGATCCAGCTCGAGAACAGCGACCGGATCACCGCCTCGGTCACCGACCGCTACGAGCTACTGACGGCGCCGTTCACCATCGCGCCGGGCGTCACGCTGCCGATTGGCGGCTACGGCTTCAGAGATATCGACGGGGCGTATTCGTTTGGGCAACAGCGCCCCGTCAGCGGGTCGGTGTCGTTCCGGACCGGCCAGTTCTGGAGCGGCGACAGCACCGTATTCGGCATCAGCCGCGGCCGCATCGAAGTGACTCCGCAACTGTCGGTCGAGCCGAGCGTCTCGATCAACTGGATCGACCTGCCGGAGGGGAGCTTTACCGCCACACTCGGACGGGCCCGCGTTAACTTCACCGTCACGCCGCGGATGTTTTTCAGCGGTCTCCTGCAGTACAACTCCAGCGGCGACACCTTCAGCACCAACGTCCGGCTGCGATGGGAATACTCGCCCGGCAGCGAGCTGTTTGTCGTCTACACCGAGGACCGCGACACCGACCCATTCCTGCCCGACCGCCGGACCCAGCTGCGTAACCGTGGGTTCGTGGTGAAGACGACCCGGCTGTTGCGGTTCTAGTCCTAGGTGGGACTCTGCCCCACACCCCGGCTCGGGGGTCCAACTAGGTTGCTGCCGCGGTTCTCGTATAATCAGCTAGTCCATCCACGCACCAGGGAGGCCGTCAGCCAAGGGAGCTTGACGATGCGGTGTCGGGGATCGCCTTGGGCGTCGCCGGGGTGAGCGCGCTTCGGCGCGTCCTCGAGAGCCAGCTGTACGGTATCAGCGCACTGGATCCCCGAGTCTTCATCTTGGCGCCATTGGCCCAACTGGCCGTGGCGGTATTGGCGTGCTTCATCCCATCTTTGAGAGCAACGAGAGTCGATCCCGGAGAGTTATTGAGAATCGAGTGATCCATCTCGGACCGTACGCCATCAACTCACTGCCGTGTCCGAGGTCCGGGGTTGCGCGTGGCTGGCGTCTGGGATAGCTTTGCAGCCTCCTTGATCACGCTTGGTCCTGCTCAAAGGAAGGTCCGTCATGAGAGCTGCACGGTGTGCCTCCGTGATTGCGATCGCCATCGTCGTGGGGGTTGCCACGCTGGCGTCCGGCCAGGCTGTCAACGATCTGCCCAACCCGTATACGACCCACCAGGGGCACTTCACGCTGCCTGACGGACGAACCTGGGGTTCGACCAGCGCAGTGGACATCGACACAGACGGCACCTCGATCTGGGTGGGCGAGCGCTGCGGCACAAATAGCTGCGCCGGGTCCGACCTGGATTCGGTCTTGAAGTTCGACGCCGACGGCAACCTCGTCACGAGCTTTGGCGCCGGCATGTTGATCTTTCCGCATGGCATCCATGTCGACGCCGAGGGCAACGTCTGGATCACCGATGCGCAGGGACCGAACGACGATGCACCGGATCTGGGGCATCGGGTCATCAAGTTCAGTCCCACCGGCGGTGTGCTCCTGGTGTTGGGCGAGGCGGACGAGGCCGGTGACGGAACCGACCACCTGCTGAACACGCCATGCGACGTCATCACCGCTCCCGACGGCTCGATCTTCGTGGCGGACGGGCATGGCGGGCAGGGGGCGAACGCCCCGCCGGAGACGGTTGCCCGCATCGTGAAATACGACGCCGAGGGTAACTACCTCATGCACTGGGGCGGGCTGGGCTCCGAGCCGGGGCAGTTCCGGACGCCGCACGGGCTGGCGTGGGATTCCCGTGGTCGGCTGTTTGTGGCGGACCGCGGCAACGTCCGGATCCAGATCTTCGACCAGGAGGGCAACTTCCAGGAAGAGTGGCCGCAGTTCAGCCGGCTGAGCGGCATCTTCATCACCGACGACGACACGCTGTATGGCGCCGACTCCGAGTCGAGCGACACGGCGAACTCCGGCTGGCGCCGCGGCATCCGGGTCGGCAGTGCCGCCACTGGTGAGGTGATGTATTTCATCCCGGACCCCGCCCTGGTGCCGCGAGGCACGAGCGCGGCCGAGGGTGTGGCGGTCGACGCCAACGGCAACATCTACGGCGCCGAAGTCGGGCCGCGGCAGCTCGTGCGATACACGCGGTAGTCTCGAGCATGGTGGAAGCGCGAATGCCCCCGGTCGTCGCCTTGGCGCTGGTGTTGCTGGCAACGTCCGCCCGCGCCGAAGACTGGCCACAGTGGCGTGGGCCGACCCGGAGCGGCGTCTGGAACGAGACCGGCATAGTCGACTGGTTCCCCGATGACGGGTTGACGGTGACCTGGCGGGTGCCGATCCGGGCGGGGTTCGCTGGACCGGTCGTGGCCGACGGCCGCGTGTTCGTGCTCGACTATCAGGAAACCCCAGGCACCCGCACCATGGACGGGGCCGAGCGGCTGGTCGTCCTCGACGAGCAGACCGGCGAGCAGCTCTGGACCCACGAGTGGCCGGCCACCTATCGCAATCTTCATGTCAAGTTCGCGAGCGGACCCCGAGCGACCCCGAGTGTCGTCGGCGATCGCGTGTATGTCGTCGGCGCAGCCGGGATGATTCTTTGTCTGGACACCGCCACCGGCGCGGTCGTCTGGCAGGTGGACACCGTCGCTGACTATGGCATCAGCGTTCCGGTCTACGGCATCAGCGCCTCACCCCTGGTCGATGGTGACCGCGTCATCACGCTGGTCGGTGGGGAGCCGGATGCGCTCGTCGTCGCCTTCGACACACGCACTGGCGACGAAGTCTGGCGCGCCCTGCCGACTGTTTCCGAGACGGGTTATGCGGCTCCGATGATCTACGAAGCGGGCGGCGTGCGGCAGCTCATCGTCTGGCAGCCCCGCGCGATGAGCGCGCTGGACCCGGTCACCGGAGAGGTCTACTGGGAGCACGAGTGGATCATTTCCAACAGCCTGACTGTCGCCACGCCAGTGTCGAGCGGGTCCTATCTGCTGGCGACCCACTTCCACCGCGGGTCGCTGATGCTGCGGCTCGATCAGGATCGGCCGGCGGCGCGTGAGCTGTGGCGTGGCCAGAGCCGTAGCGAGCTGCCGGGCCAGACCGACGGGCTGCATTCGCTCATCACCACCCCGCTGATCATCGGCGACTACGTCTACGGGGTCGGCAGCTACGGCGAGCTGCGGTGTCTCGACGCCCGAACCGGCGAACGGGTGTGGGAGAGCGACGCGGCGGTCGTGCAAGAACGGTGGGGCACTGCGATGTTCGTGCAGCACGGCGACCGGGTCTTCGTGGTCAACGAGAGCGGCGAGCTGATCCTGGCTCGTCTGACGCCGGAGGGCTACGACGAGATCGACCGCATCGCCCTGATAGCGGCGACCACCCGCACGCGTGGCGGCGCCACCGGGCGATGGGGCGACCGCGGGGTCGTCTGGGCCCATCCCGCCTACGCCAATCGCCACATCGTCCTGCGGAACGACGACGAGATCATCCGCGTCTCGCTCGCCGCCGCGGACTATCAGTAGACATACAATCACGCGATGAGCGCCGTGGACTCCGCTCGCGCCGTGCTCGATGCTCATGCCCGGCAGACCAGGGAAACGGGGCCGGTCCACCTGTCAGACGCGTATCTGCGCGCCGTCGACCGCGTCGAGGCGCTGCCCGACAATTGCAGCGGTTCGGACAAGACGTGGGTCATTCGACTGGTTCAGGAAGCCACACGTGTGCGATCGAGCCTGACGCGGAAACGGTGACCGCCGGTGGTGTCTTTCCCTTCCTTGGTCGGCGCGCTGCATCAGCGCGGGGTTCGGTTCGTGCTGATCGGTGTGTGGGGAGCGAATTTCCATGCGCCTGACGCCTCGGCCGTCTTCACCACTCTCGACTATGACCTCTTCCTTCCGCCTGAGGCGGACAACGTGCTGGAGGCTTGGCGTGTCTGCGACGACCTTGGGTTGTCGCTCCGGGCTGGCGCCGAGCCGCTCGCCACGCCTCGTGACCACTTGCTCGCTGCGGCGGTGGTCGAGCACTGCGCGGTGGTCCGGGCGACGGCGGTCTCGGGTCTTACGGTCGATCTGACCGTGGTGATGACCGCATTCGACTTCGAGCAGGTATGGAACGAGCGGCGCACGTTCCTCGTGGACGAGATAGAGGTGCCCGTGGCTCGACTCAGTCACATCATCCGGTCGAAAGCGGCGGCCGGACGCGAGAAGGACCGGTTGTTTCTCGCGATCCACGCCGAGGCGCTCCGTCAGATGCTCGACGGCGACGAGGAGTGACTCGTTGCGGCTCGCGTCGTCGGTCCGTCTGAACCGGAAGTCGGCGAAGCCCTCCTGCCTCCTGCCTCCTGAGGATCTTCGCCTTCACACCGGGCGCGTCAGGCCTAGCTGGATCGTGGCGTTGGGGGTCTCTTCATAGGTCAACAATGGCGCGGGTGACGACGGCGATCGACGTCGCACCCGGACCGCCACGAGCGCGGCCACGAGAATGGCAATCGCGACCAGCCATCGTTGTGACTCGGCGAGGAGCCAGAGCTCCCACCGCGCAGTCGAGTACCCGTAGATCAGCGTCACGGCTACGTAGAGTGGCGCGAGCAGCCTCACGTTCGCTTTGCCCGGCAGGTAGGAGCAGGTGAACGGCACTTTCCGGAAGCCGGTCAACAGCGCCTCGATGAGCAGCGTGCCCAGCAGCACCCAGAGTGCGGTGTGCGCCGCGGCCAGCTGCCAGTCCCAGATCGCCCAGTACGCCGGGAGCGTGATCAGCGCAAGCGGCACGAGGCCGATTAACACGAGCGCCGTGCGCGCACCCCGCAGATAGGTCGCCTTCTCATGCCGCTCCGTGATCTGGAACACCCAGTTCGCTGGCAGCTCGATCGGGACCGTGAACAATACCCGCAGACCGACGAGGGCAAAGAATGACAGGAACAGCGGGATCGACAGCAACGCCACGGTCGGTTCGTCCAGCGTGACGCCGATCCCCTCGATCAGAGGACGAAGAATGCCACCGAGGGCCAAGGCCAGCGCCACTCCCATGTAGATGGCGAGCACCAGTCGGTGGAGGCCGCTGCGTGCCAGACTCTTGCCGATGAAGGCAATGACCGCTAGCTCCGTGCGGTCGCGCACCACCCCTGGCCAAATTCGGCAAACCAGATGCGCCACGCGACCCGGTTCGCGCGCGTCTGGCTGTGTGCTTTCGAGCTCCCGACGGACGATGCGGCGGTAGCTACACGCATAGGCTGCGATGCTCAACGCAAGCAGTGCCCCGGTGGCCACCAGGGCGGTGACGGCCAGCCGGTGAAAGCTTGCCAGGTCTGAGCCAAGCAGTGTCTCGTAGAGGCCGAGGAACCAGCGTGGCGGCAGCCAGCTGCCGCCACCCGACTCGGCCAGCGTGTGCGCACGCTCGGCAAGCCAGCCGGAGATGACCGTCGAATAGACGAACATCTCAATCAACGCGACCACGAACAGCAGCTGGGCGGTGATGGAGATGGCACGCACCAGCCGCCGGTGCACGAGTGCCGCCAACAGCGTCTGCAACGCGACCAGAAATACGAACACGAACACACCGGCCAACGGGGTGACCACCAGGTGCGTCAGCAGATACGAGGGTGCCGCGAACCAGTGATGCCAGCTGACCGCGAGGGCGAAACCGGCGCCCGTCGGCACACTGATCGCCACCGCAAAGACGCCAACGAAGAGGACGAGCGCGGTCAGCTTGGCCAGTAGCACGGTGCGGCCACGTAGCGGCAACGACCCCAGGATTTGCGCGTCGCGTTTGTCTGGAAACACCGACTCCCAGACCAGTACCGTGATCAAGCCGACCGCGGTCATCGAGAAGAGGATGAAGAACAGCTCATCGCCCCAGGTTGCGCGTTCGAGCTCACCAAAACGGTCGGGAAACTGTTCGACGATGGACGCGAGGTGTATGTACTTGACGAGTAGCACCACCGCGATAAACCCCCAAGGCGCCAGGATCACCGCCGGCACCCAGGCCACCAAGGGCCGCACGTCGACGCCCTCCGACACCAGGTCGCTCTCGTACAATCGGCGAAGGAAACTTGGGACGAGGAGCCGAAATTGCGCACGCTCCGCGTCGTGCGACGGGCCGCCGAGGTTGTGGGTGGCGTCGGTGGTCACAACGCCATCGCCTCTACGAGATCCTTGGCAACCTGGTCGACGTCTTCCTGGACCGCGAGCTGGGTGAAGACCTGTTCGAGTGAGGGCTGCTCCATCAGCTCGCGGAGCCGCTCGACGCGGTCGCTGGCGACCACCGCCGTCGCCAGTCAACACGCGGCTCGATTGATGGTGCCGGCGCGGAGCGGACTGATCGTGAACGTGTCGCAGTGGGCGGCGCAGAAGCATCAGGGGAACGTGCTCTACGGCATATCGAAGGCGGCTACCGACAAGCTGACGGTCGATGCGGCGCACGAGCTGCGGGAGTGCGAGGTCACGATGGTGTCGCTCTATCCCGGTCTGGTGCGCACTGAGAACGTGTTGGCGGCTGGCGTGTTCGACCTGAGCAACTCCGAGAGTCCGGAGTTCCTCGGTCGGGCGGTGGCGGCGCTGGCCGCAGATCCATACGGCGCGCGCTGGAGCGGCCAGGTGGTCGTGGCCGCCGCGCTGGCCGAGCATTACGGTTTCAGCGACGTTGACGGCAGCCGGCCCCGACCGCTGACACTCGAGGACGTTTAGCAGCCCGTGGTGAAAGCCCCGCTGCATTCAACTGGCGCTGAATCCCGCCTGCCCGCGTTACTTCTCGGTCAAATACTGCCGGTATTTTCCCTCGTCGTGCCTTGGCAGCCGGGCCCATCGCCAGTTTCGGTGCGACGC
>MPMF02285526.1_pt1 | contig 54814 bp, 49 predicted proteins | sample 1617271 | NCBI WGS metagenome assembly MPMF02 (sample SAMN05944812, study PRJNA350692) | marine metagenome | biome: marine; feature: ODZ; material: water; isolation source: 120 m water sample prefiltered with 30 um filter, filtered on to 0.2 um... | place: Pacific Ocean | collected 2012-04-09... | reverse complement strand
GCTATCATCGGGGCCGAATTTGGGAGTCACCTGGGGAATGTCGGCTTCAAGCGGTGATTGGCCAGAGATCGATGCCATCGCCTTTGAATCCTTCAATTGGGTTCGAAAAACCGACAAACCAAGTGATCGGTCCTTTTACGATTGGGAAGGCATGAAATGGCGTTCATACAATGGGACGAATCGTTATCGGTTGGCGTGCCGGTTATCGATGGCGAACACAAGAGCCTGATCGACTGTGTGAATAAGCTCCACGAGGCCACCGAAAGCTTGAAGCCTCAGAGAACCGTGAGCACGATCCTCGACTCGTTCGTCGATCTGGTGAGCTACCATTTCCGTCGCGAGGAACGCGTTATGCGGGCGACGGGCTATCCCGACTTGGAGGACCACATGGCCAAGCACCGGGAGTTCGAAACCTACCTCCTTGCCAACCGGCATCCGTCCAAGGAGAAGGCGCGGCCGCCCAGCGACCGGGACGCCGTCAACCACATCAAACAGTGGCTTGTCGACCACATCCGCAACGATGACAAGCTGTACGCACCTTATACTGGCGACAATCCGGCCGTGGTCACCGCCGTCTACGAGACCGCCGTCTACGAGGACGTTTGACGTTTACGAGGACGTTTTCGCCCAACAGGTCGCGGAAAAAGGAGACCCGAAGGCATCGACCGAGTTGGGATTCTCTAGGAACTTGCCGTAGAGCCCGGCGATGGTCAACGGGATGCGCTCGCCGCCCTCATGCAGGATGACGATGACGAACTGGCCCGGCCTGGCCGCCCGCGCCATCTGGGGGTGGTGAAATTCAAGCAAATAGGTGACGTCCGAGAAATCCTGGCGCGCCACGATCTCAAACAGCGACCTCTGGGCCTCGCCGTCCCGGCCCCGCCCGCCTTTGGCACCCGAAACGTCAACTGGCGTCGCTACTTTGGCATCGGCCATGCCGCGCATCTCCGCCAATACCAATTCCACAATTTCTCTGTGGATTCTTTCGAGATAATCCGATTTCCCAGCGGAATCAAGTGGGTAAACGAATAATTCGGCGCCATTCCACCCCTGGTGCGAAAGAGAGCCGGCCGCTTCGCGTGATGATTACTTCACCCGCCCTCACTTCATCACCACGCCGCCGTCGACGACGATGGTCTGGCCGGTGATAAAGCTGGCCAGGTCGCTGGCCAGGAAGGCGATCAGGCCGGCCACTTCTTCAGGCCGGCCGAAGCGTTTCAGCGGGATGGTTTTGACTAGGCGATCGCCGTGCTTGGCGATGAACTCGGCCGGCATGGGGGTGTCGATGATGCCCGGGGCCACGGCGTTGACCAGCACCTCGGGCGCCCAGGCCTGGGCCAGCGAGCGCACGATGCCGAAAAGCCCGGCCTTGGCCGCGGCGTAGGACGCGAAGTGCCGATTGCCCTGTTCGCCGGCGACGGAGTTGGCGAAGATCAGCCGGCCCGGCCGCTGGCCATTGGTCCGCGCCCGGAAGGCCAGGGCGACGTCGTAGGCACTGGTCAGGTTGACGGCGATGGCGCGGTCCCAAAGCTCCCGGTTGTCGGGCTCCAGGCGGTCGAGCTCGAAAATTCCGGCCAGGTGGACCAGCACGTCGATGGGCCCGTCGGCGGCGTCCAGGGCCTCGGCACAAGCTTCTGGAGAATGCAGCGCCGAGGTGTGGGTCGAGAGGTTTTCGTGGCCCTTGAAGTGGGCCACCGCCGCCTCCAGCCCCTCGGGCCGGACGTCGATGAGGTCGACCAGGGCGCCACCGGCCAGGAACACCTCGGCCGAGGCCAGCGCAATGCCACCGGCGCCGCCGGTCAGCACCACGCGGCGGTCCTTGAAGTCGAACCGGTTTTTCATCTTATTCACTTCGCCGGCACTTCCAAGCCGTCGGTCAGCACCGCACCTTCAAGATCGGCGCCCTCCAGCTTGGCGCCCGGCAGTTTGGCGCGACTGAGATCGGCCGCCACGACATTGCCGGTTGGCGCCCCCGAGGCGTCATGGATCTCGACCGGGCCCAGCTTGGCCAGCGTCAGATCGGCCTCGCTCAGATCGGCCTCGATCAGACGGGCACCGCTGAGATCGGCGAACTCGAGGTTGGCGGCCCGCAAGTTGGCCGCGGAAAAGTCCGCCAGCACCAGTCGGCAATAGGAAAGATCGGCCGCCGCCAGCACGGTGGCGCGCAAACTGGCGCCAGAGAGGTCGACGCCGGCCAAGACCACGTTGGAAAAATTCATGCCGTCGAGCACGGCCCGGCTGCCCTTGGCACCAGATGATTTCGACCATTCGGCGTGCTGGCGCAGCACGGTCTGTATGTCGAGCGTCAGGTTGTCGACGTTGACCACCACGGTGGCGCCCTCGAGGTCGGCGTTCGAAAGATCGACGCCGGTCAGCGTGGCGCCGCTGAGATCGGCATTGCGAAACTGGGCGCCTGCGACCTGGGCGCCAAAAAGCTGGGCGTTGCGCAGGTCGGCCTCGTTGAGCGCGGCCTGGCTGAAATCGGCACCGGAAAAGTCGGCCTGCTGCAGGTTGGAGCGCGTCAGGTCGGCCTGACTCAAATTGGTATTACGCAGCGCCGCCCCCTTGAGGTTCGAGTTGACCAAGCTGGCGTTGGCCAGCGAGGCCTCGGAAAGATCGGCCTCGACGCTGCCGCCAGCCGCCGGTTTGGGCTGGTTGGGGTGATCGGGCAGCGCCTTGGCATGCATCAGGGTGCCGCTGCGCAGATCGACCTCGTCGAGGTTGGCCCCGCTGAGGTCGGCACCGAAGAACTGGGCCCCGCGCATATCGGCCTGACTGAGGTCGGCGCCGGACAAATCGGCGTGACGAAAGTCGGTGGCGAAAAGATCGGCCTGGCTAAGATTGGCACCTGTCAGCACAGCGTGGCTGAGGTCCGATCCGGCCAGGCTGGCCTGCTTCAGATTGATCCCGGGCAGCTTCAGCCCGGTCAGTACCTGGTTGGCCAGGTTGGCGCGCTGGCCCCCGGTCTTGCCCTCCGCCCAGAGGCGGTGCTTTTTGAGAATTTCGACCAGTTCGGCGGGCGTCATGGCATCATTTTGCCGCCATGGCGTGGACTATGGCAAGACGGTCCTGCTACCGCGCCTACTCGGCAGCGGCGCTGCCGGGCCTTTGGGCCAGTGCGCGGCGCAATTCCTCTTCGCGAGTCTGGGCGGCGCTGGCGGCGGCTTCCTTGACGTGGCCAAAACCGCGGATCTGTTCGGGCAGGCTGAGCAGCCCCCGTGCCAGATCATAATTCTCGCGCCCCACCTGGGCTAAGACCTCGTCCACCAGGGCCTCGTAGCGGGCGATCAATTGGCGCTCCAATTGCCGGTCGCGGCCCAAACCGAAGAGGTCGAGCGGCGTTCCCCTGAGGCCCTTGAATTTGGCCAACAGACCCATGGCCGGGAACACCCAGGGCCCGTAAAGCCGCTTCTTGGGCAGCCCGCTGACGGGATCGGGACGGCTCAGCAGCGGCGGCGCCAGGTAGACCCGGGCCTTGAATCCGTCTTCGAAAGCGGCCTCCAGGCGGTTTCGCAAGTTGGCCCCGGAATAGAGCCTGGCGACTTCGTATTCGTCCTTGTAGGCCAGCAGCTTGGCGTAAGAACGGGCGACCGCGGCGGTGAGCTCACCGGGCCGGTTCAAGAGCCGCGTCTCGGTCTCGCCGACCCGTTCCACCAGGGCCCGGTAGCGCGCCGCATAGGCCCTGTCTTGGTATTCCGTAAGCATCCCGGCGCGTTCCTCGATCAGCCCCTCCAGCGTCAGTTCGACCTCCTCGGCCAGCCCCACCAGGGCCTCGACGGCGGCCTGGTCGTGGGCAGCACTGCGGCCCCAGAGGAAGGCCTGGCGGTTCTCGGCGATCATCACGCCGTTGAGGTCGATGGCCCGCGACAAGGCCTCGGCCGAGACCGGGATCAGGCCCTTCTGGTAGGCAAAGCCGAGCATGAAGACGGTCGACAGAATGCCCTCGCCCATGAGGCCACCGATCAGCGCTCCGGCATCGACGTAATCCGCCTCGCCGACCGCCAGTTCCACCTTCTTCTTCATCTGCTCGAGGGGAAAGCCGAGATCGGGATTGTTGGTGAACTCACCCGCCGCGGCCCGCGCCGTGTTGACCACGGCCCGGCTGACGCCGCGTTCCAGACGGTCCGTGGCCTCGTCCTCGCAGACCACCGAGATATCGCAGCCGACGATGGCATCGGCGCTCAGCGGTATGCGGGTAGCAAAGATCCGCTCCGGTGTCTCGGCGATGCGCACGTAGGACGTGGCCGCCCCCCAGCGCTGAGCCAGGCCGGTCATGTCGAGCACCGTGGCGCCGCGGCCATCGAGGTGCGCCGCCATGGCGATGATGGCGCCCAGCGTCATGATGCCCGAGCCGCCGATGCCGGCGACGATGATGCCGTAGGGTTTTTCGACACTCGGCAAGTTGGGTTCCGGCACGGCGAAAGGTTCATCGCCACTGGCCTCGGGGCGGCGCGGCACGCCGCCCTCGAGCGAGACGAAACTGGGACAGAAGCCCTTGGCGCAGGAATAGTCGGTGTTGCAAGAAGACTGGTCGATGTGCCGCTTGCGCCCATTGCTGGTCTCCAGCGGCATCACCGAGAGGCAGTTCGAGATGGCCGAGCAATCGCCGCAGCCCTCGCAGACCTCGGGGTGGATGAAAAGCCGGCTCTCAGGCTGCGGCGCGGTGCCGCGCTTGCGCTGGCGGCGCCGTTCGGTGGCACAGGCCTGGTCGTAGATCAGCACCGAGACGCCCTCGATTTGGCGCATCTCGCGCTGCACCAGGTCGAGTTCGTCCCGGTGGCGAATGGTGACGCCGTGGGCTAGGCCGGCGCCGACAGCATGGCGGTCGGGGTCTTCCGTCACGATGACCATGCGCGAGACGCCCTCGGCCGCCAACTGGCGGCTGATCTGGGGCACCGTCGGGCTGCCCACCAGGGGTTGGCCGCCGGTCATGCCGACGGTGCCGTTAAACAAGAGCTTGTAGGTGATGTTGACGCCTGCCGCCACGGCCGCCCGTATGGCCAGTATGCCTGAGTGCAAATAGGTGCCGTCGCCCAGGTTGGCGAAGACGTGTTCGTTCTGGCTGAAGGGCGACTGGCCGATCCAGGCCGCGCCCTCGGCCCCCATGTGGCAATAGGTCATTGTGCTGCGGTCCATCCACATGACCATAAAGTGACAGCCCACGCCGCCCTGCGACCAGGAGCCCTCGGGCAGCCGGGTCGAGGTGTTGTGCGGGCAGCCGGAGCAGAAATAGGGCAGCCGGCCTTTGGTGAAGAGCGCATCCGAGCCGATCTCGATGGGTGTCTCGCGCAGCCGCTTTTGCGTCGCCTCGCGAGCGTCCAGGTGCGCCAATCCGCGCTTGATGGCCTCGCTCTCATGAAAGCGGGCCAGGCGGGCGGCGATCACCCGGGCGATCTTGGCCGGGCTCAGCTCGCTCACCGAAGGCAGCAGCCAGTCGTCGAGGCGGCCCTCCCAGTTGCCCTTGCCGGCGTACTTGCCGACGACCTGCGGCCGGCGGCTCTCAGGCCAGTTGTAGAGCTGCTCCTTGATTTGCTCCTCGATCACCGGGCGCTTTTCCTCGACCACCAGGATTTCCTCGAGGCCGTCGGCGAAAGCGGCGATGCCGCTGGGCTCCAGCGGCCAGGTCATGGCCACGCGATAGAGTTTGAGCCCGATGGCTTCGCTCTCGGCATCATCGATACCGAGGATCTCCAGCGCCTCCATGACGTCACCGTAGGCCTTGCCCGAGGTAACGATGCCGAAGCGCGGCCGCGGGCTCTCGATGATGGTCTGGTCCAGCCCATTGGCGCGCACGTAGGCCAGCACGGCGGCCAGGCGTTCCTCCTTGCTGCGCCGCTCCTGTTCGGGCCCGGCGTCGGGCCAGCGGATGTTGAGACCGCCGTCCGGCATGGCGAAGTCGTCTGGCAGCCGCACCTGGACGCGATGGGGATCGACGTAGACGGAAGCCGAGCTTTCGATGTTGTCGCAGACCGAGGTGAAGCCGATCCAGAGGCCCGAATAGCGCGACATGGCGAAACCGTGGACACCCAAATCGAGGTAGTCCTGGACGCTGGCGGGATTGAGCGAGGGAATGCCGGCAGCCGAGAAGAAGATCTCGCTTTGGTGCGGCGTCGTGGTGGTGCGGGCCGCATGGTCGTCGCCGGCGACCACCAGCACGCCGCCGTGACGCCCGCTGCCGGCGGCGTTGGCGTGGACGAAGGCGTCACCGGTGCGGTCGACGCCGGGTCCTTTGCCGTACCACATGCCGAAAACGCCGTCGTACTTGGCGCCGGGATAAAGCTCGAGCTGCTGGGCCCCCCAGATGGCCGCCGCCGCCAGATCCTCGTTCAGCCCGGGCCGGAAAACAATATGGTGTTTCGTCAGGAAGGGTTCGGCCCGGGCCAGGGCGAAATCGAGGCCGGAGATGGGCGAGCCCTGGTAGCCCGAGACATAGCCCGCCGTATTGAGCCCGGCCGCCTCGTCGCGCTGGCGCTGAATGATGGGCAGCCGCACCAGGGCCTGGAAGCCCGACATGTAGGCCCGGCCGCTGTCGCGGGTGTATTTGTCGTCAAGGCTGGAAACGGCGAGCGTCATGGCGATCCCCCTGCCCGGGCCTGCAGGAAATCGAGAATCTCCCGCGAACGCGTGTTGCTGTCGAAGATGCCGTCGATGCCCAGATCCGCGAGTGCCGCGAAGTCCTGACGCGGGATGACGCCGCCGATCATCAGCGTCACCTCGGTCATCTCGCGTTCAGCCAGGCCTTCGACCATCTCGCGGCAGTATGGAACATGGGCGCCGCCAAGGAAACTCAGGCCAATGACGTCGACGTCTTCCTCCAGCGCCGCCTCGATCACCTGGTCGACGGTGAGGTACTTGCCGAGATAAATGACCTCGTGGCCGGCCTCGCGAAACAGCGAGGCCAGCACCTTGATGCCGCGGTCGTGGCCGTCGAAGCCCACCTTGGCCAGCAGGATGCGCCGGGCATCGGCAATCTCAGCCGCCGCGGACATCAAAACGGCGCCTCGTTGGCGCCCAGGTCGTCGTAGCTGTAACCAAAACCCTGGCGGATGTAGCCGTTCAACTCACCCAGCGTGGCGCCCGCCTCGATGGCCTCCATGGCGGCCGGGAAGAGGTTCACGGCGCGCCCGGCCGCCTGTTCGCGCAGGCCTGCGAGCGCCGGCTCCAACGCCTTTTTGTCGCGTGCTTCCTTGAAGCGGCCGAGGCGCTCAACGTGGGCCCGGACCTCGGCCTCGGGGACCTCCTGGACCACCACCTCGCGTTCTTCGTCAATCTCCGAGATACCGCGATTGACGCCCACCACGGTGCGCTCGCCGGCCTCTACCTGCTTGTGGTGGCGCAGCGCCTCGGCGTCGATCAGGCGGTCGGCCCAGCCCGTCTCCTGGGCCATCATCATGCCGCCCTGTTCGGCGATGGCGGCCAGCAGCTTGCGGATCTCGGCCTCCATCGTGTCGGTCAGACTCTCGACGTAATAAGAACCCGCGAGCGGGTCGGCGACGTTGCCGATGCGGCTCTCAAAAGCCAGCACTTCCTGGGTGCGCACCGCCAGTTCGACCGATTCCTCGGTCGGCAGGCCGCTGTTCTCGTCATAGGAACAGGTGTGCAGCGACTGGGTGCCGCCGAGCACTCCGGCCATAGCCTCGACGGTGACGCGAATGGCGTTGACCAGCGGCTGCTGGCGGGTCAGCGACGATCCGGCGGTGTGGACGTGGAACTTGTACTTCAGTGCCTTGGGGTCGCGGCCGCCATAGTCGTCGTGGATGATACGGGCCCACAATCGCCGGGCGGCGCGCAGCTTGCATATCTCCTCGAAGAAGTCCATCTCGGCGCTGGCCGTGAAGGTGATGCGCGGGGCCAGATCGTCAATGTCGAGGCCGCGCCTGAGTCCCTCGTCGAGGTATTCCCGGGCCAGCGCGAAGGTGAAGGCGATCTCTTGGGGCGCCGTGATGCCGTTTTCGCGGATGTTATAGCCGTCGACGCTGAGCGGGTTCCACTTGGGCACGTGGTTGATGCAGTATTCGACGCAGTCGATGGAAAGCTTGAGCCCCAGATCGGGCGGCACGAAGCTGCGCTTGTAGCCGCAGAAGGGATCGCCCAGCGTGTCGTTGAGGATGGTGCCGCGCAAATCGGCGGCCTCGAAGCCCCGGCGCCGAGCCGCCACCAGGTAATAGGCCATCAGCATGGTGACGCCGACGGTGCTGAGGTTGACGCTGACCTTGTCCAACGGGATCCCATCGAGCACCTCTTCCATGTCCTCGATGGTCGAAACCGGCACGCCCTGCAGGCCGACGTCGCCGCGCGCCAGGGCGTGGTCGGCGTCGACGCCGGAATTGGTGGGGATATCGAAGGCCACGTTGACGGCGCTCTCGCCGGTATCGATGAGGTAGTGGATGCGTTCGTTGGTCAGGCGCGGCGAGCCGAAGCCGCAGAGCTGGCGCCGGCTCCACAACCGGCCGCGGTACATGCTGGGATAGATGCCGCGGGTGTAGGGGTAGCTGCCGGGATCGCCGAGGTCGCCAGCGTAGTCGAGCCCGGCCACGTCATCGGGACCATAGACCTCTTTTACGGCATAGCCCGAGCCGGTTTCAAAGCGTTCGACGGTCTCGCGGTAGGCTTGGGCGACGCGCTCGGAGCGGCTTTCGGGGGCCTCGGCGGCGCTATTTTGGGACATGGCTAGGCCTTTCTTTCAGCAAACGACTGTTTGTCTAAATGGTTAGAAGGAGGGCCCGATGGAGTCAAGAGGGGAATTCACTGGCGTATCGATTTTTGTGGAAAATCAATTAGTTAAAAAAATTGACAGATGAACCGAGCCTCCCTATTAATACAAACAATTGTTTGCCTTCGAAATCGAGTCTTCATGGCCCAGACAGCCCGCCAGATCCGCCGCCCGCGCAGCGACAGCCGCCGCCGGGAACTGCTCAACGAAGCCGCCTGGCTGTTTCGCCAGAAGGGCTACCACGCCACCTCGGTGCGCGATGTCTGTTCGGCCGTGGGCATGCTGCCGGGCTCGCTCTACAGCCATTTCGCCAGCAAGGAAGACCTGCTGGTGGCGGTCTACGAGGCCGGCATCGCCGAAATATCCGAAGCCGTGACCAACGCTCCGGCCGCGGGCGACCCCTGGGCCCGCTTCGAAGCGGCCTGCACGGCGCACCTCGAAGCGCTGCTGAAATCGAGCGACTATCCCCAGGTCGTGGTGCGCGTGCTGCCCGAGGACGCGCCCGGCGCCAGGGACGAACTGGTGCGGCTGCGCGACAGCTACGAGGCCATCTTCGTGCCCCTGATCGCCGACTTGCCGCTGGCCGCCGGCGCCGATCGGGGTTTCCTTTTGCGTCTGGTCATAGGCGCCTTGAACTCGACCACCACCTGGTTCCGGCCTTCGGGCGATTCGCCCCGCACCATCGCCCACAAGTTCGTCGCCACGCTGCGCCAAGCGGCGACTTAGATAGTGATGAACTCGTCGAGAAAATGGCTGCGGCCCAGCGGCTTCGGTTTGTCCCGCTCCTCCGGGTTCTGGTAGCGCACCGATGACTTGCCGGCATGCTCCCGCGTCAGCACCATGGCGCGCACGAAAGCGCTCTCGACATCTTCCGCAGCCGTCGCCAGGACCGTCTTGGGGCCGGCTTCGAACCAGGGATCGAAGGGCCGCAATTCGTGGACCTGCCCGTCCGTCTCGACCCGCAGGCGGCCCTTCAGCAGGCAGCGGATGCCCGGCCCGACGTGGGTGTGACGCTGGGCGATGCCGCCCCGGGGGGAAAATCGATGCGGTCGCAGCGCATGAGATATTCCTCGCCACCATCGAGCTCGATCTCCTGGGCGAATTTGAGACGGGAGGCGACGCCCGGCAACAGCTCCTCGTCGCCCGCCGCGGCCAGTTCGAAACGCAGCACGTGTGCCCCCGCCTGCCCCGCGCCCAATTGGCAGGAATCGGCGCTGAAATGGGCCTGATTGTCCGCCAGCGTCGCCCCGCCGACCGAGATTTGGCCCGAGGCACAATAGAAAATACGCTTGGCCGGCCCCAGCGAGAGCCCTGAAACCGCCGCCTCCAGACGGTCTTCCAGCAGTCTCATGACCTGGACAGCCATCGCTTTGCGTTCCCCTCGGTACACACTATCTTCGACCACCAGTGTAACAGCCGCGGCTGAGACAGGAAGCTTGGTATGAATGACGAGGGCTCCGGTACCGGCATTGGCCGATCGCTGCCCCGGCTCGAGGATCGGCGCTTTCTGCTCGGCCGGGGAGGCTTCCTCGACAATCTGGAATTCCCCGCCGTCGCCCACGCCGTGCTGCTGCGCTCGCCCCACGGCCACGCCGATATCCTCGATCTCGACCTGGGCGCCGCCCGCCAGAGCCCCGGGGTGCTGCTGGTCGCCGGCGGTGCCGAATTGGCGACCGAGGGGCTGGCTGGCATCGATTGCCTGATGGTGCCGCCCGACTGCGAGGGCCGGCGGACCTTCATTCCAGCGCACCCGCTGTTGCAGACCGAGCGGGTGCGCTTCGTCGGCGATCGGGTCGCCCTGGTGGTGGCAGAGACCCGGGACCAGGCCCGCGATGCGGCGGAGTTGATCGGCGTCGATTACCGCCCCTGGCCGGCCCTGGTATCGCCAGGCCAAGCCCGCGCCGCCGGGGCCGCGCTGCTTTGGGACGAGGCCCCCGACAACGTCTGCTTCCGCTGGACCGAGGGCGACCGCGAAGCCACCGAGGCGGCTTTCGCCCGGGCCGCCCATGTCGTCGAGCTCGACCTCGTCAACAACCGCATCATCACCAATTTCATCGAGCCCCGGGCCGCGCTGGGCCTATACGACGCCGCCCAGGACCGCTTCACGCTTTATGCCGGAACCCAGATGCCGCATCGCGTGAAAGCCAATATGGCGGCCGTCTTCGGCCGGCCCCAGGGCGATATTCGCGTCGTCGTGCCCGACGTGGGCGGCAGCTTCGGCAGCAAGATGAGCGCCTGTGCCGAACAGGCCCTGGTGCTCTGGGCCGCCGGCAAACTGGGCCGCCCGGTCAAGTGGCTGGCGGAGAAGAACGAGGGCTTCGCCAGCGACTCGGCGGCCCGCGACAGCGAAACCCGGGCCGCCCTGGCCCTCGATGCCGAGGGCCGCTTCCTGGCCGTGCGCGTCGATACGCTGGCCAACATGGGCGGCTGTCTCTCCAACGGCACCACGCTGGCGGCCATCAACGGCCTGACGCTGCACACCGGGCCATATGCGATCGAAGCGGGATTCGCGGCGCTGGAGGGCGTCTTCTGCAACACCGTTCCCACCGACGTCATGCGCGATGCCGGCCGGCCCGAGGCGATCTATGCCATCGAGCGCCTGGTCGACGCCGCGGCCGAAAAACTCGGCATCGCGCCCGACGCGCTACGCCGGCGAAATCTGATTCCGCACGATGCCTTCCCTTACCTCACGGCATTCGGGCTGAATTACGACAGCGGCTGCTTCGAGAGCAACCTGGAAAGCGCCCTCGGCCGCGCCGACTGGACCGGCTTCGCCCAGCGCCGCGCCGCCGCCGAGGCCCGGGGCCTGCTAGCCGGCATCGCCGTCGGCTGCTACGTGCAGCGCAACGGCGGCCGCCTCTTGGACGAAAACGCCCAGATCCGCATCGACCCCACGGGCTTTGCCACCCTGCTGATCGGCACTCTGGATACCGGCCAGGGCCATGAAACCGCCTACGCCCAGATCGTCGCCGAGAGCCTCGGGCTCGCTCTGGATGCCATTCGTGTGGTCGAACGCGACACCGACATCGTCGCCCACGGCAACGGCACCGGGGGCTCGCGTTCGATGATGGTGGGCGGCTCGGTGACGCTGCTGGCCTGCCGGCGCATCATCGCCAAGGCCACGACCATCGCCGCGCATCTGCTGGAGGCCAGCGCCGACGACATCGCCGTCTCGGACGGCCATTATGTGATCTCCGGCACCGACCGCGGCGTCACGCTGCAAGAGATTGCCGCCGCCGCCTACCGCCAGGACCTGCTGCCGCCCGAGATCGAGACCGGCCTCGACGAGCGCGCCAACTTCCGCCCGCCCAATTTTTCATTTCCCAACGGCGTCTACGTTTGCGAGGTCGAAGTCGACCCCGAGACCGGCCGGGTGGTAATCAAACGCTTCACGGCGGCCGAGGATTTCGGCACCGTGGTCAACCCGTTGCTGGTCGAGGGCCAGGTTCACGGCGCCCTGGCCATGGGTTTCGGCCAGGCGATTTTCGAGCATACAGTTTACCAGCCCGGCAGCGGCCAGTTGCTCTCGGGCTCGCTGCTCGATTACGCGCTGCCCCGGGCCAGCGACATGCCGCCCATCGACCTGGCCGTGGACCAGAGCGCGCCTTGCCTGAGTAACCCGCTGGGCGCCAAGGGCGCGGCCGAGGGCGGCACCGTGGGCGCGCCGCCGGTGGTCATCAACGCCATCCTCGACGCCCTCAGGCCGCTCGGCGTCGAACACATCCAAATGCCGGCAACTCCCGAACGCGTCTGGCAAGCGATCCAAGAGGCCGGCTGAGCCGGCTACTTCCTGGCCGGGTGCGCCAGCACCATCAGGGCCAGGATCTCGAACAACATCTGGGCGCCGACATGGGCCGTGTTGGTCGAAGGATCGTACTGCGGGGCGATTTCGACCACGTCGCCGCCGATCACGTCGAGCCCCGCCAGGCCGCAAAGGAGCTCCTGGCACTCCCGCGGCGAAAGCCCGCCCACCTCCGGCGTACCGGTGCCCGGGGCATAGGCGGGATCGAGGCCGTCGACGTCGAAGCTGACGTAGCAGGGCCCCGCGCCCACCACCTCACGCGCCTTGTCCACCACCGCCGCCACGCCCATTGCCGAAAAATCCTCGACGTGGATCACTGTCATGCCGGCATCGTAGGAAAATTCCCAGACGAATTCGGACGAGCCGCGGATGCCGATCTGGATGCTGCGCCGGGGATCGACGACGCCGTCGAGCACGGCATGGCGGAAGGGCGCACCGTGATTGAACTTGGAGCCGTCGAGCTCGCCGCCGGTGTCGCAGTGGGCATCGATATGCACCAGGCCGACGGGCGCCCGGCGGCCGATTGCTTTCAAGATCGGCTGGCTGACCGAATGGTCGCCGCCGACGCTCAAGGGCCGGACGCCTGCGGCCACGAGCTTGGAATAGAAATCCTTGATGTCGGCGAGCGAGGTGTCGAGATCGAAGCGACTTTGCAGGGGCACGTCGCCGACGTCGCCGAGCCGGCACTCCGCCCTGGGCACCAGCCCGTGGCGATAGTGGTAGGGCCCGACGCGTTCGATGGCCCGCACCGCCCGCGGCCCGAAGCGCGCACCCGAGCGGTTGACCACGCCGAGATCCATGGGCACGCCCACAAGGGCTATGTCGAGGTCCTGGAAGTCGGACACGTAGGGCGCATCCAGCAAGGTCGGAACGCCACCAAACGGCAACGCCCGCGGCTTGCCGTCGAGGGCCAAGAGCTCGGCCACGGTTTGGAACTTCGGGTCGAAAATTTCCCGGCCGGCGTCGGCGAATTTCCGCCGCAGGCGTTCGAGTTCATCCGGGTCCACAGGGTTCATGGTTCTGCCTAGAGCAATTCAAAGTTGAAGCGAATCAGTCACGCTCCTCATATGTCCCGCCGCAAAAGCAGAAGCAGGCGCGCGTTGCCCAGCGTCTTGTCCGCCGCCACCGGGCTATTCCCGCTTCGCCTCGATCTCCTCGATCATAGCGGACACAGCGGCCTCCAACTCGGGCAGGTCGCCTGTCACGGTTGCCCATATCTCGCGCGGCAGAATGCTCGGGTAGTCGTGACGCAGTACGTTGCCGATGCCGGCGATCTCCCGCCAGGGTATGTGGGAAAAGCCCGTCTTCAATTCCTCCGGTAGATGGCGCGACGCCTCCGACACGCGTTCAATATTGCGTTCGACGGCGTCGATCAGTTGTCGGTCGTTGGTGAATTCCTCCAGGTTCTTGTCAGCGACGTATCGCCGGATCGCGGCAATGGCCGTGAGGATGTGGCCGAGGCGGGCCCGGAGGAGTTCGTCGCTCATTCAAAAAACGCTCACCTCATCGCGGCCGATGCGGGTGCGCTCGGGCGGCGACAGGCTTTCGCGCACGACAACGTCGGTGGCGCATTCCAGAAGGTCGCCGAGATAGAGCGACAACCCGGAATGATCGACGAGCGAAAATGGCTGCTGCGGATCGATATCGACAAGCACATCGACGTCACGCGCGGTCGCCTCGCCGCGAGCCGTCGAGCCGATCAGCGCCAGACGGCAGACGCCGCGGGCGCGCAACTCTTGTTCGCGGGCCTTGAGCCGATTGACGATGCGATCACGTTCCGGCATGCCATTCACCGTTGTCAATAAAGACCATTCTAACCTCGCACTGCCGCCACCGCTAACCCCCGACACTCGCCCATCGTTCAACGCTCAAAAAGTGCCAAGAACTTGACAACGGCAACCAGCCCACCGTCGATGTCGATTTCGTCGGCGGCGTAGGCCAGCGCCGGATTGCGCTTTTTGGTGACGATGCGTTTCCAGGTGGCGGCCGTGGTGGCGATGCGGATGTCGGTGGGGCCCGCGCCGCCTTCTCGCAATTCCGCCACGCCGCGGCGCACGTGGATGGTGAAGCTGCGGCCCACGTCGGCAAAATCAAACCGCACCCGGGTGTCGGTCTCGAGTGCCTCTTCGGCCTTCAGGCGCGTGGTCATGCCGGCGAGAAAGCCGTCGATGGGCAGGCTGTCGAGCATGCCGTCGGGAAGGGCGCTGGGATCGGGCCTCTCGATCACCAGATCGCCGGCGAGTTCGCGGGCCTGGGTGAGATACCAGTGTCGGGCGTTGGGATTGCCGTGGTCGCGGGCCTTGGCCCTGAGCGCCCGGGCCAGCAGCTCACGGGCTTCGGCCGCCTCGGGCTGGGCCCTGAGCCAGTGGCGCGCCAGTTCCGCCGCCCATTGCAGCTTGCCCGCGGCCAGGGCGGCGCGGGCCTGGTCGGGCAGCGGCCGGCCGGCGGCGAAGGCGGCCATCAGGCGCCTCGAGCGTTCTTCCGGTGGCAACGGCTCGAGCGTCGTGGCATCGCCATCGAACCAGCCCAAATAACCGCCGTAGACGGCGCGCACCGACCAGGCCACGGTGCCGTAGTGTTCGGCCAGCCAGGGATGCTCGGCCAAGTGGCGCGGCAGGCGCACGGCGGCGACGATTTGGTCGGGACCGAGCCCCCCATTGATGCCGCGAACCGTCTGGTCGTGGACGAACTGGATGGCATCGCGGTAGGCGGTCAGGACCTCGGCCACCTTGTCGCCCCCCACCAGCGGCCGGGTATGCGCCGGAACCAGGACCTCGGGCCCCAGCGCGCGCATGCGATCGAGGCTCTCGACCCACGTCATGACGTCGCGGTGCGCCGTGCCACGGATGGTGTAGAGGTTGGGAAAGGTCTGGTAGATGTTGTCGGCCGGCAACAGGATTTTTCGTTCGGGCAGCCAGACCATGATCTGGTCGTCGGTTTCGCCGGGCGCGTGGATCAGCTCAAACCGCACCCCGGCGACTTCGATCTCCAGCTTGTCGTCGAACACATGCGTCGGGCGCCTTAGCGCCATGTCTTGCGTTTCAAACCCCAAGTCGGGACCGATGCCGGCGTTTATCACCCCGCCGGCCGGCAGCAACTGGCCGAACATACGCATGCCGCGCCGGTAAAGGACGTCGGCCAGCACGTTGACGATGCGGTTGATGTGGGCGTTGGTGGTGCGATGGGCGTAGACCGGCACTTCGCGCCGCTGGGCAAAAACCTGGCTGCCATAAATGTGGTCGGGGTGGTTGTGGGTCAGCACGATGGCCTTGACCGGCTTTTTCGTAATTTCGCGAAAAGCGGCCAGCGCCGCCTGGGCGCGCGTGCGGCTTTCCAGGTTGTCGACGATGATGACGCCGTCGTCGCCCTCGATCATGATCGAATTCGCCAGGCCGTAGCCGACGGCGACGTGGATGCCGGCCGCGGGGCTGATAACTTGGCGCTCAAAAAGCCGGCTGTGGGCCTCGAGGGTCGAGGCCCCGCCAGTGGTGGTGTCAGTGCTCTTTTCAGCCTCCCCGCTGTCGCAGCCGGCCAGCGCCAGGACGGCGCCGACCAGCAGACCGAGCCCTTTCATGCCGCCCTCCCCCGTTCCCAGAGCCCGTGGCTCCTAAAGGCCGTGGTTGGGCCAACTAGGTTCAAAATTCTTGTCGAGGAAGGCCTGGGCGCCCTGGGTGTGGCTGTCCTTGCGCAGCCACATGGACATCATCATCTCGGTCTCGATGCGCAAGCGTTCCTCGAGCGTCCGCCCGATGCCCCGGACCACGGTTTCCTTGTCGGACCTGAGCGCACCCTGGGGCAGTTGGGCGATCGACTTGGCCAGCTCCAGCGCACGCGCATACGCCTTGCCCTGGGGCACCACCTCGTTGACCAGGCCCATACGAAAGGCCTCGTGGACGTCGATGAAGCGGCCGGTGATGAGCAATTCCATGGCGTGGCCGTGGCCCACGATAAGCGGCAGGCGCACGGCCAGGCCGTCGCCCGAGATGATGTTCCAGCGCCGCTCGGTAGCGCCGAACTTGGCGTTCTCGGCACCGATGCGAATGTCGGCCAGCAGCGCCGTCTCCATACCGGCGGCCACGGCGTAGCCGTTCACGGCGGCGATGATGGGTTTGAAGATGTCGGCCCGCTTGGTGTAGCCGCAAAAGCCGTCGGAATTGTAGATGGCCTGGCGGTAGTCTTCGTAATCCTCGAACTTGAAGTTGTCGGAAGCCGCGTCTTCGAGGTCCCAGCCGGCGCAAAAGGCCTTGTCGCCGGCACCGGTGATGATGGCGACGAGGGCGTCTTTATCATCACGAAACCTCTTCCAGGCCTCCTGCAGCTCCAAGTTCATGGTGTTGCTGATGGCATTGCGCCGCTCGGGCCGATTGAGGGTGATGGTGACGATGTGATCGGTCATTTCGTATTTGATGGTCTCGTAGCTCATTGCAGTCACTCCCTTGGCGAAGAAATTTCCAGAAGATTGGCTTTGACGGCCAGCAGGTCGTCGATCAGGCGTTCGCGCCCAGCCGCCGGCAATCCTGCCAGGGCCTGGCAGTTGAGGGTGGCGCCGACCTGGTTCACGAAGGCCCGGACGGGGTCTACCTTGGGCGTGAGGTGAACTCGCTTGGCGCGGCGGTCGTGGGCGTCGGCGCGGCGCTCGACCCAGCCCTTGCGCTCGAGATGGTCGAGCAGCACGCCCAGGCTGGGCCGTCCGATCTCGAGATCAAAGGCCAAGTCCGCCTGGGTCACGCCGTCCTGGCGCATGAGGTGAAGCAGCACCCACCACTGCGAACGCGTGAGGCCGAGTTCGCGAACCCGCTGGTCCAGCACCTGGCGGATGAGGCGGGCCAGGTCGTGGATGAGAAAACCGAAATTGCCTTCGTGGGCCGGCCGGGACATGCCGGGATATTAGTACGCTAGACAATAATATGCAAGAATATAATTTGTTAACGTATTAATTTTCCACCTCGGCCGCAGTGTAGAGAGCGACCTCGCCGCTGACGCCCTTGAGCTGGGTGCTACCGACAGGCCGGATCTCGGCCACCCCGGCGGCTCGTTCGGCCACTTCGGCACTGAACAAAAGCGGCGGATGGGGCGGCTTGGTCTCGCTTTCCAGACGCGCCGCCAAGTTCACCGTGGGCCCGATGACGGTGAATTCGAGGCGGTCGGCGCTGCCGATGTAGCCGGCCACCACCTGGCCGAAATGAATGCCGATGCCGCTCGACAAGGTGGGGCGGCCCTGGTCGCGCTGGCTTTGATTGAAAAGCTCGAGGCGGTGGCGCATCTCCAACGCCGCCGCCACCGCCGCGGCGGCACTGTTCTGCTCCCCATCATCCAGACCGAACACCGCCATCACGGCATCGCCCATGAATTTGTCGACCATGCCGCCGTGGTTCCGGATGGCCAGCACCATCTCGCCGAAATAGCCATTCAGCAGGCTGGTCAGGGCCTCGGGCTCGAGGTCCTCGGAAAGCGCCGTAAAGTCGCGCAGATCCGAGAGCAACACCGCCACCCGGCAGCGCCGGCCACCCAGCTTGACCTCGTTGCCAGCGACCGCGTGCTTGGCGATGAACTCCTCGGCCACCTGGGGATTGACGAAGCGGCCGAAGGCGTCGCGGATGCGTTCGCGCAGCATCAGGCCCTGGGCCATATCGTTGATGCTGTCGGCGACGCGGCCCAGCTCGTCGGGCCGCGAGGCGTCGAGGCGCACGTCATAGTAGCCCTCGGTCACCATTTCCAGGGCCTCGAGGATGCGGTCGCAGTCGTGCCGCAGCGCCTGGCCGTAGCGCCAGGCGATGAAAAGCGCGGCGGCGACGAAGCTGGCGCCCAGGAACGTCACTTCCAGCGCCACCCCGAGAGCGGCATAGCCCTCGTAGACGAAGCGAAAGGCCATCAGCACCATGACCGCCGCCGGCACGATGGTGAAGACGGCGTAGCCCTCGATCAGGCGCGGCGCCATGCGCCCCAGGATGGTGGCCGGGGTCTCGCCCTCGGTGCCGCGCACGAACTGCCCCAGGCCGATGTATTCGAGCTGCGACAGCACGCCGCCGCCCAGGGCCCAGTAACCGACCAGCAGCTTGAGGTGACTTTCGGGCGGGAAGTCGGGATAGAGCACGGCGTGCACGATCACCGCCAGCTCGCCGGCCACCAGCCAGGAAACCACGGCGATGAAAAAGCCGTGCCGGGCCAGGCTGCGCGGCGCCCGGGCCTCGGGGTAGAGCCGGTAGAGGCCCTCCCGCAGTGCGATCTGCAGCACACATACCAGGCCCAGTCCCAGCATCACCCGCGACAGCATGATGGCAGCGATGAAGGGACAGACGACCTGGCCGTAAAAGGCCAGGAACGCCACCGCCACCAGCGGCCCCAGGTGCAAACGCCAGCGCGTGCCGGCGTCGATGCGCGTCAGCGTCAGATCCGTCATGGTTTCCCCCGAAGCTGTTCCGCCCACTTCCCGCCGAGCATAGCAGCCGCGGCATCAGGCCGTGACCCGATGCGAAATCCGGGCTAAAGGATTGGCGTTGCGGCCCACGGGGAGCCCGAAGCCATGGCGGAGAAACTATTCGATCGGCTGCGCGCCGCTTGTGCCGAAGACTGGCGGGCCTACGTCGAGCATGAATTCGTAAGGCAACTGGGAGACGGCAGCCTGCCGGACGCCTGTTTTCGCCACTACCTGTGCCAGGATTATTTGTTCCTCATCCACTTCGCCCGGGCCTACGCGCTGGCTGCCTACAAATCCCAGGAGCTGGACGACATCCGCCAGGCGGCGGCGGGACTGGCCGCCATCACCGACTTGGAAATGGGCCTGCACGTGGAATTCTGCGCCGGCTGGGGACTGGACGAAGCCGCCATGCAGGCGTTGCCAGAAGCCGAGGAAACCATGGCGTACACGCGGTACGTCTTGGAGAAAGGCCTTTCTGGCGATCTTTTGGACCTGCACGTGGCGCTAGCGCCCTGTGTCATCGGCTACGGCGAAATCGGCCGCAACCTAGCGGGCAAAACCGTCGGCAACCCCTACGCCAAATGGATCGAGATGTACGCGTCCGACGACTACCAAGAGGTGGCGGCAGGCGCCGCCGACCAGCTCGACAGCCTTTATGAGCGCCGCGCCGGCGAGGGCCGCTGGCCGGAAATGGTCAAGACCTTCGGCCAGGCGACGCGGCTGGAGGTGGCGTTCTGGGAGATGGGGCTGAAGATGGGGGGCTAGGAATCCAACTATTCCAGCCCTTCCTCGGCAAACGGTAGCCAGCCCTCGCGGTCCTCGATCTCCAATATCCAAAGGTCGGGGTCGAAGTCTACTTGACGCGCCAGGTAGACGTCGGATTCTTGTTCGGGCACCGGGTCGGGGCCCGTCACCGCGGTCCATAACAAATTGCCATCGAAGTCGCGCTGGCGGCCGTAGACGACACAGCCTTGTTCCAATCGGTTGAGCTTGACGAAGACCATGCCGGCGTCGCCGTCGCCGCGCCTGGCCACGGTGGCGGGGACGCCGCGCGCGAGACAACGTTTTATCGTGGCCTTGATCCAGAGGTCGGTCTTTAGCCTGGGTTCCAAAGAAACTTACTTCTTGGTTTTTTTCTTCTTCTTCGCCCCCTTGGCCGCCGCGCCACGTAGCGCGGCGCCCACGGCGCCTTCGGCCCAGGGCTGCATTTCGGCCCAGCCCGCGAGCGCCTCGTCGGGCGCGGCGCGGTAGGGCATCTTGCCGTAGCCTTCCAGGCCGCGGGCCTCGAAGGCCGGGCGGTTTTCCTCGTCGGCCTTGAGGTAGAGCCGGTCGGCCCGGGTGATCAGCGCGAACATGGTGCCGTCGAGGAAGAGGCCCTGGCCGCCGAACATGGGTTTCGCCCGAACCTCGCCCAGCGGCGTCAGGATCTCCAGCACCCGGACGACGTATTCGCTTTGCTTGGCCATGGATCTAGGACCTTAGTTTCAAGAGTTGCGCGATTACGCTGACGGCGATTTCGGGCGGCGTATTGTCGCCCAAGTCCTCGCCGATGGGGCAGACGATGCGCTCGATGAAAGCAGCATCGACCCCGGCATCGGCCAGCTCGCGGCGCGCCACGCGAGCCTTGGTTTCGCTGCCGATCATGCCAATGAACGAGGCACTCGTGCCCAATTCGTTCAAGCGCAGCAATATCGGCACGTCGGTGGCGTGGCCCATGGTCATCAGCACCACGGCGGCGCCGGACGGGACACGGGCGACGCCGTCGGAGTATTCGGCTTGCAGGCGTTCCAAGCGCGGGCTTTCGGGCAGGCGCTCGAGCCACTCGGCGCGGGGGTCGACGCAGAGCACGTGGCAGTCGAGCTCCACCAGGAACCGGCAAAGCTTCTGGGCCACGTGGCCGGCGCCGAAGACCGCCACGTTCCACACCGCTGTCGGCCGATGGACCTCGAAAAACAGCGCCATCTCGCCGCCGCAGCTCATGCCCAGGTCAACCTGGATGTTCCAGCGCTCGAAGTGGGTGGGCTGGGGCTCGTTTCGCCGCAGCAGATCCGCCGCCACCTCGGCGCACTTGGCCTCGATGCGGCCACCGCCCACCGTGCCGTAGCAAAGTCCCTCGGCAGCAAAGACCGCCCGGGCACCGACCACTTGCGGAATGCTGCCGCGCCCGTCGACGATGGTGGCGACGCAAAACGGCTCGCCGGCCGCCTGCAAACGCTCGATTTCAAGCAGGAATTCAAGACTGAGCATTTTCTTACCTTACACCAAGTACCGACACGCCCGTCAGCGCCACCGTGGCCCTGATGCCGGGCCGCAAAAGTGGTGCCTGTCACCATTCTTGCCGCAAAAACTCAATGAAATCAAAGGGTTCACTGGCTGTTGGCGTCCAACAAAAGTGGTGCCTGTCCCCACTTTCACGCACTTTCCCTTTGGTTGCTGGCGGCGATACCTGGCTCGGGCAGCAGCCAGCCGGCCACGCTGCGGTCCGGGCAGCAGCCCCCGAGCGTGGGCAGCAGTTCCATGACCCGCTCGGCGGCCCGGATCCGGTCCGGCCGGTCGGCACGATTGAGAAACAGCACCAGCCGCGCCCCCTTCGGGCAGCCCTTGGCCAGGCCGTCGGGATGGACGATAGCCCGGGCCAGGCTCTCCGTCCCTACCGGCTGGCCGGGCGCCAGGCCGGTGAGTTCGGCCCAGAGCCCCGGCCGGAAGACATGATCCTCGTCCAAGGGCCAGCCCAGGCCGCCCAGGCCGGCCACACAGACCTGGGCATCGCTGGCCGCCGGCACCACCGGCTCGTGGGCCGCCGGCACCTTCAACGGCAGGCGCTTCGAGCCATCGGCCTCGACGACGATGCGGTCGAACCAGCCGGCGGCGGCGATTTCGTCGATGATTTCCGGGGCCGGGCCGATGCGGCGGGCGCCATCCGGGGTCTCCCCCGACCAGGCGACGACGGCTCCGGCTGTCGGCAAGAGGGCCCTGGCACGGTCTAGAAATTCGCCGGCCGTGGCGGCGGCAAACCCGGGCCAGGTCTCGGATTCGTCGGCGGCGATCTTGGTCGTCGTGGTGACCAGTACGCGCCCGCCGGCGGCCACACTCTCGCGGGCCAGGGCAAACATCAGGTTGGTCTTGCCGCCGGCACCCACGAGAGACACCAGGCGGCAGCTTTCGAGGCCGAGCGCGGCCAGCAGCATCAGCCCTCCAACCCGCGGTTGGTCGCACCCCGGTTGGCCTGGCGCATCACGGCCTCCAGTACGGAGCCGGCGATGGCCCGGGCCTTGTCGGAGATGGTGGTGCAGTATTCCGCCCGGCCGCGCGGGTCGATGTCGCCAAGCTTTCGCCCGGCGGCGATCTCGGTACCGGGCCGCAAAAGGCCGCGAAGCACGCCGTCAAGCTCGGCGACGACGGGCTGGCCGGCGATCTCACCCACCGTTTCGCCGGCCGCCACCTGGTCGCCGATGGCGTGATCGCTGGTGAAAACCCCGGCCGCAGGGGCGCGCAGCACGCGCTCGGCCTGGTGGCCGGCGATGGCGCCCGGGACGCCCGTATTGGGCTCGGCCGAGCCCGTTTCGATCAGACGGCCAAGGTCGTGGCCGCGGTTGGTCTCGACCACGATGTGGCAGTCGCGGCCCGCCTCGAAGCCCGGGCCCAGCACCACCACCAGCGGCGCCTCGTCCAGGCCGGTTCCCAGGTTGCGCTTGGCCAGGATGGCATCGACCACCACGTCGGGGCTGAACCCGAAGGCCGGCCAACGCCGGCTGAGCGCCAGGGCGATTTCACCCGCCGCCCAGCAATCGCGGACACCCGCCGCATCCTCGACGAGGCGGGCGCTGACGCCTTCGACAACGGTGGTACCGCCCTCCAGGGCGCTGCAAAACGAAACCGCGCGGCGCACCGCCAGCGGTTTCTCCAGCTCCAGCATGCAGATCCTGCGCAACCGGGCCTGCCAGAGCCGCCAGGCCACGGCGCTGGCCATCTCGCCGGCCCCCTTGATGAGCACCAAGGGCGAAATCGGCGGCGCCAGGCGCTCGAGCTCGGCGTTCGAGTCAACGTCCATGAACGGCCCCTCGCGGTCAAACTCGACGGTGCCGACGGCCTCGGGGTTGGCGGCGATGACGGCCCGCGCCCCACTGTCGCCGGCAAGCGCCAGGATATCCGGGAAAAAGCGCCGCGCGAAGATCACCGGGTTGCGCAGCCGGCCGGCCACCATGGGGTGGCAGATTGCGTCCAAGGCATGGCTTTCGATCAGCCGGTCGATGATGGCCGGCTCGATCAGCGGCTGGTCACCCATCAGGAACATGGCGGCCGGGCAGTCTTCAGGCAGCGCCCTGAGCCCGGCGACCACGGTGGTGCTCTGGCCCTCGGCAAAGCGCGGGTTTTGGACGATATGCAGGCGGGGATCGGCAAACGGTGCCAGCGCCGCCCGCAAGAGCTCGCTCTCATGCCCCAGCACGACAACGACCGGGTTCAAACGGGAGCCCAGCGCCGCCGCCACGACGCGGCATATCATGGGCTGGCCGGCCACAAGGCCCAAGAGCTTGTTGCCCTGGAAACGGCGCGAGAGGCCGGCCGCCAGGACCACACCGGCAACCGGTTTCACAACTACTCTTCCCGGATCAGGCGTTTGGCCTTGCCCTCGACCCGGGGCAGGCTGCCGATCTCAACCACCTCGACGGCCGGCGTGATGCCGACGCGGTAGCGCACGGTTTCGATCAGGTGTTCGCGGGCGCGCTCGATCTCGGCCCGGCCCAGACGCTCGTGGGCCGGCTCGACCTCGATGGTCAGCGGCCGGCCGCTGCCCTGGCGCGGGATGCGCAACTGGTATTCGAGCGACAACTCGTCGTTGCTGTGCACCAGGTTCTGGATCTGGCTGGGAAAGACGTTGACGCCGGCGAAGTGGAACATGTCGTCCGACCGCCCCAGCACGCCGCCTTCCAGGCGCACGAAAGTGCGGCCGCAGGCGCAAGGTTCGCGGTTGAAGCGCACCAGGTCGCGCATGCGGTAGCGGATCAACGGCGCACTGGTGCAACTGAGGTTGGTCAGCACCAACTCGCCGATCTCGCCGTCGGGCAAAGCCTCATCGCTCTCGGTATCCAGCACCTCGGCCAGGAACATGCTCTCCACCACGTGGGTGCCGTCGTGGGCCCGGCATTCGAAGCCGAAATTGCTGATCTCGGTGGAACCGACGTCGTCGAAGCACTCGGCGCCCCACTGGGATTCCAGCGCCTTCTTGGTGGCCTGCACGTTGGCCCCAGGTTCGCCGGCGGCGATGATTCTTGCTATCGCCGAACCGGCCAAGTCGGGTCCGCCCTTGGCCGCCATCTCGGCCAGATAGAGAAGATACGAAGGCGTGCCGCAAACCACCGTGGCGCCCCAGTCGATCATCGCCCTGAGGCGATCGGCAGAACTTTGCCCGCCGCCCGGAACGCACAGCACTCCGGCCCGCTCCATGGCCGTCTGAAAACCCCACCAGGCCATGAAAAGCCCGTAGTTGAAAGGCACGAACATCACGTCGGCCTCGGTCATCCCGTAGCCGCAGCGGTAGTGTTGGAATTGCTCGTAGAAGGTCTCGAACCAATCCTGACGGTTGTACATGATACGCACCGGCGTGCCGGTGGTGCCCGAGGTCTGGAAAACGCGCACCGCTTCGTCAGGCGCAATACAAGAAAAATCGCCCCAGGGCGGCGCCACCGACTGGCTGTCCTTGAGTTCCTGCTTTTCCGTGAAGGGAATATTGCGCAGGTCTGCGAGAGTACGGATATCGTCGGGTTTGATGCCGGCGGCGGCGAACTTGCGCCGGTATAAGGGACTGCGTTCGCTGACGTAGGCCAGTTGCTGGCGCAGCTTGGCGAGCTGGTGCTGCTCGAGAGCGGGCCGGCCCATACATTCCAATTCGGGCCGCCAGTAGACGTGCTCGGTCATCGCCGGCGCTCCAGTTCCTTGATGCCCTGCAGGATGCGGTCGGGCGAAAACGGCGTGGTGTGCAGGCGCACGCCGGTGGCGTCGTAGATGGCGTTGGCGATAGCCGCCAGGATGCCCGAGACCAGGCCCTCGCCGACCTCCTTGGTGCGGTAGGGTTGGCCCACTTTGTACTCCTCGGTGATGACGTGGGCCTCTTCCGAGAGCGCGATGTTGTGGATGGTGGGCATGCGGTAGTCGAGCCAGTTGGGATTGAGGGTATAGCCGTCCTTGGTGATGACTTCCTCCATGAAGGCGTGGCCCAGCGCCATCGAGATCTGGCCGTCGACCTGGCCCTTGACCAGGCCCGGATTGATGGGAAAACCACAATCATGCACGGTCAGTGCTTTCACGAGCCGCGCCTCGCCGGTCTCGATGTCGACCTCGACCTTGGCCACCTGGGCCGAGAAGGCATAGTTCTCGGTCCAGCGGCCCTTGGTGGTGGCCAGGCTGGGATGGTGGGGCTCGTCGCGCATGGTGCGCCAAAAACCCTCGCCGATGATGGTGTCGCCTCGGCGCGTGGCTATGCTGGTCTCGATGACCTTGGCGTAACTCAGCCGGTTGTCGGGATTGCTGATGCTGATGACCTGCTTGTCTTCGAGGCGCAGATCCTCGACCGCCGTGTTCATGCGCTCGGCGGCCACGGCCAGCAGTTTTTCACGGGCGTTGCCGGCGGCCTGGCGGGCGGCGTTGCCGGTGACGTAAGTCAGGCCCGAGATCCACGAGCCGATGTCCTGGGGCGTGACGTCGGTATCGGCGGCGATGATCTTGATGTCGTCCATGCCGATGGAGAGTTCCTCGGCGACGATCTGGCTGATCACCGTCTCGGCGCCCTGGCCCACGTCGAGCGCGCCGGTAAGCACGATGGCGGAGCCGTCATCGTTCATCTTGACGATCACACCCGAGCCGTTGGGGTAGATCAGGGTGCCGCCCATGTAGGACGAAACGCCGATGCCGACGCCGCGACGCAGCGGCCCCTCGGGCGCTGACTTGCGGTCGCTGCCATAGTGCTTGAGCAGCTCGGATTTCTCGGCCGCCACGGTGATGCAGTCCTTGAGGCCGGCCTGGTGGGTGTTGTCCTTGTTGGGCAGTTCTTCCCATGAATCGCGGGCGTTCTTCAGGCGGATGGCGATGGGATCGAGGCCGATGGCCTCGGCGATGTCGTCGAGCTGGGATTCGATGGCGAAGCGGATCTGGGGGCAGCCGTGGCCGCGCTGGGGCGCCCGCACCGTGTGATTCGTGTAAACGGAATAGGCCTCGTAGCGCAGGTTGGGAATGCGGTAGGGCACCATGGTGAAGCCCCAGCCCAAAAAGATGACGACCACGCCCGAGCCCCGGTAGGCGCCCGAATTATTGGTCACGCGCAACTGCTGGGCGACGATCGACCCGTCCTTCATGACCCCGGTCTTGACCTCGACCACCAGCGGCTGGCCGTGGCGAAAGGCCGAGAAAATCTCCTCGCGGCTGGCCACCATGCGCACCGGCCGGCCGCTGAGCATGGAAAGCCGGGCAGCGCAGTATTCGTGGGAAAAGAGATCGATCTTGCCGCCGAAGGTGCCGCCCGTATAGGTCTTGTGGATGCGCACCGAGGAATAGGGAAGATCGAGCACCGCGGCCAGCTTGGCGCGCTTGACGAAAGCCCCCATGGACGAAGTCCAGACGTTAAGCTTGTCGCTCTCCCAGTGCGCCAGCGTGGCCTGGGGCTCGAGGTAGCCGTGGGTTCGGAGATGGCTCTCGTAGCGGTCCTCGCGCACGTAGTCGGACTGGGCAAAGCCTTCCTCCACGTCGCCCCAGCCCGTGGCCGTCTTGCCGCCGATGTTGGCCAGGTCCTCGTGGGCGATGACCTTGGGGTGCGAGGGCTGGACCTCGGGGGCGCCCGGCTGCATGGCCTTGAAGGGATCGAAGACCGCCGGCAGAGGCTGGTATTCGACTTCGATCAGGTCCATGGCACGCTGCGCCGTCAGGGCGTCGACGGCGGCCACCGCCGCCACCTCCTCGCCCACGTGCACCACGCGATCGCGGGCCAGCACCTCCTGGTCGGCGGGATAGCGCGGCGTGTCGACGAAGGCGTGCTTGATGCCCAAGGTGTCGTCCACCGTGATCACGGCCTTTACGCCCTCCAGCGCTGCCGCCCGGCTGGTGTCGATGGACAGTATCCTGGCGTGGGGATGGGGGCTGCGCAGCACACGGCCCTGCAAGGTGCCGGGCAGCTTGACGTCCTGGGTGAAGACGGCCCGGCCGGTGACCTTGTCGGGGCCGTCCTTGCGGCGCGCGCTTTTTCCGACGTGGCTGAGCTCGTTCATAACGCCCCCCTACTCCACCTGCCCCGGCGCTTGGCCCGAGGCCTGAAGCACGGCATCGACGATGCCGTTGTAGCCGGTGCAGCGGCAGAGGTTGCCCTCCAGCGCCTTTTTGATTTCCCGCGGCGTCGGTTTGGGATTGGCCTCCAGCAGCGCCGTCGCCGACATCAATACGCCCGGCGTGCAAAAGCCGCACTGGGTGCCGCCCTGGTCGAGGAAGGCTTCTTGCAGCGCGTTCAGCTTCTCGCCCTGGGCCAGGCCCTCGACAGTGCGCACGCTGCGGCCATGGCACTCCAGCGCCAGGGTCAGGCAGGCCAGCACCGGGCGGTCGTCAACGAGCACGGTGCAGGAGCCGCAGGTGCCCGAGGCGCAGCCGTCCTTGGTGCCGGTCAGGCCGATCATCTCGCGCAGCACCTCGACCAGCGTGTGGCGCGGCCGCACCGTGGCCTCGTGGTGCTCGCCATTGACGCTGAGGCTGATGACCCGGGGTTTAGCCGGCGGCCGCGGTTGGTTCACGCTCTTGTCCTCCGTTCAGGCAGCGCGTGCGCGCTCGGCGGCGTGGCCAAGACTGCGCCGCAGGTGGACCCGCACGTTGTCACGCAGATAGCGCTTGGTGTAGCCGTGGTGGGGCAAAGGATTTATCTCGCGGCTGGCCTCTTCGGCCACCCGGGCGATGGTGTCGTCGTCGAGTCGGGCGCCCACGAGGGCGGTTTCCGCCGCCTCGGGCCTGAGCGGTCCTTCGCCGATGGCACTGAGAACGATACGCGCTCCGGCACAGGTCTGGCCGTCGTCCTCCAGCCTGAGCGTCACGGCCATGACCACCATGCCGAATTCGAGGCCGCCGCGCAGTGTGGTTTTGTGAAAGCCCCAGCCACTACCGGTCGGGGCCTGTGGCACCGTCACGGCGGTGACGATCTCGGCCGGGCCCAGCGTCAGGGGCGAGAGGCCGTTGGCGCTGTAAAGGTCCTCGAGCGCCTGGTGGCGCCGGCCCTCGGGGCCGAGAATTTCGATCTCGGCGCCGAGCGCGATCAGGGCCGGGGCCAGGTCCGAACAATGCACCGCCCAGCAAGTCTGGTCGTCGTTGCCGGGAAAGGGATAGCAACATTCGCCGCCACGTTTGTAGCAGCCCGCCACGAACTGGTAGTCGTGCTGCTGATTGTAATAAAGGCAGCGCGTTTCCTGGCAGAGATTGCCGCCCAGCGTGCCCATCTGGCGCACCTGCTTGCCGCCGACGCTGTGGGCCGCGGCGGCCAGCAGCGGCGCCTGGCGGACGACCAAGTCGTCGGTTTCCAGGCTCGAGAGCCGCGTCAGCGCATCGATACGCAGGCCGCCCTCGGGCAAGAGCTCGGGCTCGGCCGGGACCAGCCCGGCCAGGCTGACGAGATGGCTGGGCCTGACCACTTGGACGCGCATGTTGGGGAAGAGATCGGTGCCGCCGGCCAGCAACTTGGCCTCGGCCTCGGCCCCCAGCAGCGCCACCGCCTCCTCGATCGTCTCGGGCCGTTCGTATTCGAAATCGAAGAGAATCATCGTTAGGGCTCCACTAGCCCGCAGGTATTTTTTGGGTCTACCGGGGAAGCGAAAACTTAGCCCGGATCTCTCCCCAGGTCACGGACTGCGTCGCGCCCAGGTGATGCGATCTTTAAGTCGTTGGAATATAGCGAATTTTTCATCTCCGTCCCCTACTCCGCCGCTTTATAATCCAGCGGGAAGTTTTGCCGCATGAAGTCGCCGTCGCGGCGGTAGGCGTGGCAGGAATCGAGCAGCGCCGACGGCAGGCGGCGCTCTTCGGGATGGCTCGCCGCTTCGCTTTCGGGCTCGCGTTCCGACCACAGCGCCTGCATGGCGGCGGTGGCCATCTGGGCCAGCATCTCGACCAGATGGGTGCAGCCCAGGCCATGGCCGACGCGCTGGCGCACGCCGCGGTTCCAGCCGGGCGCGATGCGCAGACCGGCCAGTTCGGCAAAATTGGGCTCGACGCCGGCACAATAGGCGTGGGCGCCGACGTCGAACTTGGCCTCCGCCGCTTGCACCACCAGTTCCTTGTCGACGGTCAACCTTAGCCACATATCATGTACCGGCTCGCCGGCGGCCCGGTAGGTATCGGTGAAATTGTGGGTGAACGGTTTGACGTCGATGATGTGGCCCTCAATGTCGTATAGGCCGTCGCTACGGCGATAGGCCCGCAGATCCATGGTGCGGGTGTGGATCATGTCGCGTTCGGCCGCGGGGGAAAGGGGCAAAGGTGCTACTCCGTTTTGTGGCTCTTGGCTGAAGTATCATACCGCAGTGCAGCAAGCGAGGTGGCATTCCGGCCGGCTCTGCTGTAAACTGCGGCCCGCAGGTTCCACTCGGCCGTTCCCCCCGGCCCCTCCCTCAGCGCTGGCTCACGGCAAGCTCTCACGAGAGAGGGAAGAGCCGCCAATGTTCGGCCGATAGCTGCCTGCGCCCCGGGGGAGGACATGGTTGACGGCCCCCTTGGCGGTCATGTGCGGAACGTGTTGTCGAAGCGGAAACGATGAAAAGAAACATGCGCCACGGCTTGTACAACAGCGAAAACGAACATGATAGCTGCGGCGTCGGTTTCGTCGTCAACATCAAGAACCGCAAGAGCCACGCCATCGTCCGCCAGGGCCTCGAGGTGCTGGTCAACCTCGACCATCGCGGCGCCATCGGCGCCGACCCGCTGGCCGGCGACGGCGCCGGGATCTTGATCCAGCTGCCCGACCGCTTGCTGCGCGAGGAAGCGGAGGCGCTGGGTATCGAGCTGCCGCCGCTGGGCGACTATGCCTGCGGCAACGTCTTCCTGCCGCGCCAGCCAGCCGCCCTGGAAGCCGGCGTGGCGGCCCTGGAAAGCGTCGCCGCCCAGGAAGGCCAGAACGTGCTGGGTTGGCGCGAGGTGCCCACCGACAGCTCTTGTCTCGGTGAAAGCGTCAAGCCCAACGAGCCGGTGATCCGCCAGGTCTTCATCGCGCGGGGCCCAGCCACGCCCGACCAGGACGCCTTCGAGCGCAAGCTATTCGTCATCCGCAAGCAGGCCCATCATGTGCTCTGGTCGGGCGGTGTGGCGGACGCCGACAGCTATTACGTGCCGTCGCTGTCGTCGCGCACGATTTGCTACAAGGCCATGGTGCTGGCGCCCAACCTGACGAGCTATTATGGCGACCTCAAGGATGAACGGACCGAGTCCGCGCTGGCGCTGGTGCACCAGCGCTTTTCCACCAACACCTTTCCCTCGTGGCGCCTGGCCCAGCCCTTCCGCTTCCTCTGCCACAACGGCGAGATCAACACGCTGCGCGGCAACATCAACTGGATGGCGGCGCGGCGCCAATCCATGAAGTCGGCGGAGCTGGGTGCGGATCTGGAAAAGCTCTGGCCCCTGATCGGCGACGGCGCCTCGGATTCGGCGACCTTCGACAATGCCTTGGAACTGCTGGTGGCCGGCGGCTATTCGCTCAGCCACGCCGCCATGATGATGATTCCCGAGGCCTGGAACGACAACCCGCTGATGGACCCGGACCGCCGCGCCTTTTACGAATACCACGCGGCGCTGATGGAGCCCTGGGACGGCCCCGCCGCCATTGCCTTCACCGACGGCCGCCAGATCGGTGCCACCCTCGATCGCAATGGGCTGCGCCCGGCGCGCTACGTGGTCACCGACGACGACCGCGTCATCATGGGCTCGGAAGTGGGCGTGCTGCCCATCGACGAGGCCAGCATCGTCGAGAAATGGCGCCTGCAGCCGGGCAAGATGTTCCTCATCGACCTGGAAGAAGGCCGCATCATCGACGACGCCGAGCTCAAGGCCGAGTTGGCCCAGGCCAAGCCCTACCAGCAATGGCTCAACGCCACGCAGATCCACATCGAGGACCTGCCCAGCGAAGTCGGCCCCATGCCGCCCGATCCGCAGACCTTGCTCGATCGCCAGCAGGCCTTCGGCTACACCCAGGAGGACATCAAGTTCTTCCTCACGCCCATGGCCATGACGGGCCAGGACCCCATCGGCTCAATGGGCGCCGACACGCCGCTGGCCGTCTTGTCGGACCGCTCCAAGAACCTTTTCAACTATTTCAAGCAGTGCTTCGCCCAGGTCACCAACCCGCCCATCGACCCCATCCGCGAAGAACTGGTGATGTCGCTGGTGTCGCTGATCGGGCCCCGGCCGAACCTTTTGGACGCCGACGACGCCGGCACCAAAAAGCGCCTCGAGGTGCGCCAACCCATCCTCACCAACATGGACCTGGAGCGCATCCGCCGCATCGAGAACAACGTCGACAACGCCTTCCGCACTTACACCCTGGACATCACCTATCCCGCCAGCGACGACGCCGACGGCATGGAGGCGGCGCTGGAGAGGCTGTTCGAGCGCGCCGAGCAGGTGGTCGATACTGGCTACAACATCCTGGTGCTGTCGGACCGCTCGATCGACGCCGACAACGTCGCCATCCCCTCGCTGCTGGCCACGGCGGGCGTCCACCACCACCTGATCCGCCGGGGCTTGCGCACCGAAGTCGGCCTGGTTGTGGAAACCGGCGAGGCCCGGCGGGTGCACGATTTCTGCCTGCTGGCGGGCTATGGCGCCGAGGCCGTAAACCCTTATCTCGCCTTCGACACGCTGTTGGCGTTGCGGCCTTCGCTGCCCGAGGAACTGGCCGAGGAAGAAGTGCAGCGGCGCTACATCCGGGCCGTCGACAAGGGCATCCTGAAGGTCATGTCGAAGATGGGCATCTCGACCTACCAGTCCTATTGCGGTGCCCAGATCTTCGATGCCGTGGGCTTGTCGGCGGGCTTTCTCGAGCGCTACTTCATAAGCACGCGCTGCGCCATCGACGGCATCGGCCTGGCCGAGGTGGCCGAGGAAACCGTACGCCGCCACCACGTGGCCTACTCCGACGCGCTGCACTATCGCGATGCCCTGGACGTCGGCGGCGAGCTGGCCTACCGCCAGCGCGGCGAGGTCCACGCCTGGACGCCGGAGACCATCGCCCTTTTGCAACACGCCGTGCGCGCGGGCGACGAGCAGAAATACCGCGCCTTCGCCGAGCGCATGAACGACCAGTCGCTGAAACTACGCAACCTGCGCGGCCTGATGGAATTCCGCCCGGCCGAGAAGCCGCTGGCGCTGGAAGAAGTCGAACCGGTCTCGGAGATCGTCAAGCGCTTCGCCACCGGCGCCATGTCGTTCGGCTCGTTGAGCTGGGAGGCCCACACCACGCTGGCGCTGGCCATGAACAGGCTCGGCGGCAAGTCGAACAGCGGCGAGGGCGGCGAGGAAGCGGAGCGCTACCGGCCGCTGCCGGGCGGCGATTCCATGCGCTCGGCCATCAAGCAGGTGGCCTCGGGCCGCTTCGGCGTGACCACCGAGTATCTGGTCAACGCCAGCGATATCCAGATCAAGATGGCCCAGGGCGCCAAGCCCGGCGAGGGCGGCCAGTTGCCCGGCCACAAGGTCGACGAATGGATCGCCCGGGTGCGCCACTCGACGCCCGGCGTCGGCCTCATATCGCCGCCACCGCACCACGACATCTATTCCATCGAAGACCTGGCCCAGCTCATCCACGACCTCAAGAACGTCAACCCCGAGGCCCGCATCTCCGTCAAACTGGTTTCCGAGATCGGCGTCGGCACGGTGGCCGCCGGGGTTTCCAAGGCGCACGCCGACCACGTCACCATCTCGGGCTTCGACGGCGGCACCGGGGCCAGCCCCATCACCTCGATCCAGCATGCCGGCAGCCCCTGGGAAATCGGCCTGGCCGAGACCCACGAGACGCTGGTGCGCAACCGTTTGCGCGGCCGCATCGCGGTGCAGGTGGACGGCGGCTTGCGCACCGGACGCGACGTCGTGGTGGCGGCGTTGCTGGGGGCCGACGAATTCGGCTTCGCCACGGCGGCGCTGATTTCCGAGGGCTGTTTGATGATGCGGAAATGCCACCTCAACACCTGCCCGACCGGGGTGGCAACCCAGGATCCGGAACTGCGCAAGCTGTTCAGCGGCCGGCCCGAGCACGTCATCAACTATTTTACTTTCGTCGCCAACGAGGTGCGCGAGCTGATGGCGGAACTGGGTTTCCGTACCGTGGACGAGATGATCGGGCGGCGCGCGAGCCTGGATGCGAGCGCTGCCGTCGAGCACTGGAAGGCCCGCGGCCTTGACCTTTCCGGCCTGCTGTGCGAGCTCGAGAGCGAACCAGGCGTCGCCATCCATAACTGCGAGGCGCAGAACCACGGGCTCGAGAAGGCGCTCGACCACAGCCTCATCGAACAGTCGCTCCCGGCCATCGAGAGCGGCCAGCCGGTGAGGTTCGAAAGCCCGATCTCCAACGTCAACCGCACCGTCGGCGCCATGCTGTCGGGCCGCATCGCCGGGAAATACGGCCACCAGGGTCTCAATGACGACACCATCGACATCAAGTTCACCGGCAGTGCCGGCCAGAGCTTCGGCGCCTTCCTTTCGGCCGGCGTGACTTTCGAATTGGAAGGCGACGCCAACGACTACGTCGGCAAGGGCCTCTCGGGCGGCCGCCTGGTGATCTACCCGCCGGCGGTCAGCCGCTTCACGCCGGAAGAGAACATTCTCATCGGCAACACCGTGCTCTATGGCGCGGTCAGCGGCGAATGCTATTTTCGCGGCGTCGCCGGCGAACGCTTTGCCGTGCGCAACTCGGGCGTCACCGCCGTGGTCGAAGGCGTCGGCGACCACGGCTGTGAATACATGACCGGCGGCGTCGTCGTGGTGCTGGGCCGCACCGGGCGAAATTTCGCCGCCGGCATGTCCGGCGGCATCGCCTACGTGCTCGACGAGACCGAGGATTTCGAAGTGCACTGCAACATGGCGATGGTGGAATTGCAGCCCATCTCGGACGAGGACCGGGTGCTGGAGGATCTCGACCACCAGCGCGGCGACCTCGAGACTCACGGCCGCGTCGACATCGTGCACGACATGACGCGTTACGATTCGCAGCGCCTCAACATGCTGATCGAAAACCACCTGCTCTATACCGCCAGCGAACGGGCGCGGCTGATTCTCGAGAACTGGGACGACTATCTGCCCAAATTCGTCAAGGTCATGCCGGTCGATTATCGCCGCGCGCTGCAGGAGATGCAGGCCTCCTCGCGCGTCACCGAACGCCCCGGTGTCAGCGTCGCGGTGGGGGACTGAGCACCGTGGGCCGGCCCACCGGGTTCAAGGAGATCCAGCGCCGCGACCGCTCATACGCGGCCGTTTCCCAACGCGTGCGCCATTACGACGAGTTCGTGATACCGCTCAGCGAGGCCGAGGCGCGCCAGCAGGGTGCGCGCTGCATGGATTGCGGCGTGCCCTTTTGCCACAACGGCTGTCCGGTCAGCAACATGATCCCGGACTGGAACGACCAGACCTATCGCGGCGGCTGGCGCGAAGCCCTCGAAGTGCTGCACTCGACCAACAACTTCCCCGAATTCACCGGCCGGGTTTGCCCGGCACCTTGCGAGGCGGCCTGCACGCTGAACATCACCGACCGCCCGGTGACCATCAAGACCATCGAGTGCTCGATCGTCGAGAAGGGCTGGCAGGAAGGCTGGATCGGACCCCAGATCCCGGCCCATCGCAGCGGCCGCCAGGTGGCCATCGTAGGCTCGGGTCCGGCCGGCCTGGCCTGTGCCCAGCAGCTCGCCCGGACCGGCCACGGTGTCGTGGTGTTCGAAAAGAACGCCCGCATCGGCGGGCTGTTGCGCTACGGCATTCCCGATTTCAAGCTCGACAAGGCCATCATCGACCGGCGCATGGCGCAGATGCGGGCCGAAGGCGTCGAGTTTCGCCCCAACACCCACATCGGCACGGGCGTGCCGGCGACCGAGATCCTGGAGAAGTTCGACGCCATGGTACTGGCCGGTGGCTCCGAGCATCCCCGCGACATGGCGGTGCCGGGCCGCGAGCTCGAAGGTGTCCACTTCGCCATGCCTTTCCTGATGCAGCAGAACCGGCTTCTGGCCGGCGAGCTCGTCGTCAGCGACCGGCTCATCAGCGCCCAAGGCAAGCACGTCGTCGTGATCGGCGGCGGCGATACCGGTTCGGACTGCGTCGGAACCTCGATCCGCCAGGGCGCAGCCTCGGTGACGCAGCTCGAAATCATGCCCAAGCCGCCGGAGCAAGAGGAAAAAGAGCTGGTCTGGCCCAACTGGCCCAACAAGCTGCGCACCTCGACCTCCCACGAGGAAGGCTGCGAGCGCGACTGGGGGGTCTCCACCACGGCGGTCAAGGGATCGGAGGGCCGCGTCGAGGCGCTGGAGCTCATGCGCGTGCGCTGGGACGAGGGCGAGGACGGCGGCTTCAGCATGCGCGAGATCCCGGGCAGCGAGTTCGAGCTCAAGGCCGACCTGGTGCTGCTGGCCATGGGATTTCTGCGCCCCCGCCTCGACGGCTTGCTGGACGAGTTGGGCTTCGGCCTCGACGAGGACGGCAACGTGGTGGCCAATACCGTCGACTATCAGACCTCGGTCGACAAGGTCTTCGCCGCCGGCGACATGCGGCGCGGCCAGTCGCTGGTGGTCTGGGCCATCCGCGAGGGCCGCCAGTGCGCCCGCGCCGTTGACGAATTCCTCACCGGCACCTCCGGCCTGCCGCGCTGATCACCACGGCACGGCAATAATTTTCCTTGTTTTCAATGGGTTGATAAATCACCATCTGCCCATTGACATATTTGCACAATTGCGCAAATATACATGGCCGCTAACAAGGAACAGCCCCCATGCAATCCCAACCGACGCCCCTGGAAGTGGTCTCGAACTTGGCCGAGGAAAGCCCGCCGGGCTCCGGCCTTGAAGGTTTGCTGGAGCCCCGCCTCTTCAAGGCGCTGGGCGATCCCACTCGCGTGGCCATGCTGCTGACGCTCGCGCAGTCGCGGGACGGTCTGCCGGTAGGCGAGGTGGCGGCGCGCAGCCCGGTCGACGTCTCGGTGGTATCGCGCCATCTGGCGGTATTGCGCGAGGCCGGTATCGTCGAGTGCGAACGCCAGGGCAAAGTGGTTTTTTATTGGGTGCGCTATGGCGCGCTGACCAGCAGCTTGCGGGCGCTGGCCGATGCCCTCGATCAATGCTGCCCGGCTGAAGGAGTAAGTTGATGCCGCTTTCGGTTTATCTTCCGCAATTGCAGGATTCGCTTATCTTCTTCGCCGTGGTGTCGGCCGAGATGACGGTGCTGTTCATCGGTGTGACCTTTTTGGTGGGCATCATCCTGGAGCTCTTTCCGGCCGAACGCATCAGCGCCATCATGTCGTCGCGCCGCGGCCACGGCTATGCCGTGGGCGCCGGGCTGGGGGCGCTGACACCCTTTTGCTCGTGCTCGACCATTCCGCTGACCATGGGGCTGATCAAGGCACGTGCGGGCTTCGGCCCGACCATGACGTTCCTCTTCACCTCGCCGCTGGTCAATCCGCTGCTGGTGGCGCTGCTTTGGATGGCGCTGGGCATCCGCTTCACCATCGTCTACGTCGCCATGGCGCTGACGCTGACGGTGATCATCGGTTATCTGCTCGACCGCTTCGGCTTCGACCGCTTCATCCGGGCCGACCTGTTGGTCACCAAGACCTCCTGCGGCGCCACCCCCGAAGCGACGCCGCCCAACGACACCATGGTGCGGGCCGCCGCGGCGCGCCTCTTCCGTGACCGCGCCCGCCTCAAGGAATTGCTGATCGACGCCGTGGGCCAGTTCCGCACCTTCCTGCCCTTCATCATCGTCGGCATCGGCATCGGCGCCTTCACCTACGGCTTCGTGCCGCAGGATTTCTTCGCCTCCGTCGCCGGTTCCGACAGCCCCTGGGCCATCCCTGCCTCGGCGGTGATCGGCATTCCACTATACGTGCGGCCCAGCACCATGGTGCCCATGGTCTTGCCGCTGGCCGCCAAGGGCGTGGCACTGGGCGCCATCGCCGCCCTGATCATCGGCGCCGCCGGGGCCAGCCTGCCCGAGGTGGTGATGTTAAAGCGCATGTTTCGCCTGCCCATGATCGCGGCGTTCTTGACTGCCGTGCTGACCATCGCCGTGACCACGGGGTTCGTTTTCCAGGCCGTGGTGGCCTGACCGGCAAAGGGCCATGAGCCGCCAATACCCCCGAGACGACCTCACGCAGGCCTACGAAAGCCGCTGCGAGAACTGGTCCTGGGCGATCCGTCTGGCCAAATTGGCGCTGCTCACCCTGCTCATCGGCAAGCTCTATATCGCCGTCCTCTTGATGTTCGGGATTGCCTTTATCGAGCATTACGTGTTGGCCCCTTTCGGTTACCGGCCGCTGACGGATTTTCTCGTCGATCGCATCGTCACTACGCCGCATCAGGGCTTGGCGCCGGACGGCTAAGGCGCTATACAGCCGGGCCGACGGCCACCCCCGGCGCCTGCCCCCTCTCGGCCCAAAATGCCCTTTCGCAATATCGCCATCATCGCCCATGTCGACCACGGCAAAACCACGCTGGTCGACCAGCTGCTGCGCCAAAGCGGCACCGTGCGAGCCCACCAGCAGATGGCCGAGCGCGCCATGGACAGCTTCGACCTGGAGCGCGAGCGCGGCATCACCATCCTTTCCAAGTGCACCTCGGTGGCCTGGCGGGACGTGCGCATCAACATCGTCGACACCCCCGGCCACGCCGATTTCGGCGGCGAGGTGGAACGAATTCTTTCCATGGTCGACGGCGTGCTGATCCTGGTCGATGCCGCCGAAGGACCCATGCCGCAGACCAAGTTCGTCACCGCCAAGGCATTGAAGCAGGGTCTCAGGCCCATCATCGTGATCAACAAGGCCGACCGCCCCGACGCCCGCATCGACCAAGTCCACGAGGAAATCTTCAACCTCTTCATCACCCTCGACGCCGACGAGAAACAGCTCGATTTCCCCCTGCTCGTGGCCTCGGCCAAGGAGGGCTGGGCGGCGGTCGAGGCAGCGGCGCCAGGCGGTAGCCTGGAGCCGCTTTTCGACCTCATCGTGGCCCACGTGCCGGCGCCCGAGACCGAGGGCCCCGAGGCCCCCATGGCCATGTTGGCCACGACGCTGGAAGCCGACCCCTACCTCGGCCGCCTGCTCACCGGCCGCATCCACGCCGGACGCCTGCACAGGAATGCCCAGGTCCGCGCCCTGGCGCCCGACGGCAGCCTCATCGAGGAGACCCGCATCACGCAACTGCTGGCCTTTCGCGGTCTTGAGCGCGAACAGGTGGCCGAGGCCGAGGCCGGCGACATCGTCGCCGTGGCCGGCTTCCAAAAAGCCACCGTGGCCGACACCATCGCCGATCCCGGGGTGAGCCAGGCCCTGGCCGCCCAGCCCGTCGACCCGCCGACGCTGGCCATGACATTCGGTATCAACGATTCGCCGCTGGCCGGCCGCGACGGCGGCAAGGTGACCTCGCGGGTGATCCGCCAGCGCCTTTGGCAGGAAGCCGAGGGCAACGTCGCCATAGACATCAGCGAGGCCCCCGAGGGCGACGCCTTCGTGGTCGCCGGCCGGGGCGAGCTGCAGCTCGGCGTGCTCATCGAGACCATGCGCCGCGAAGGCTACGAGCTTTCCATCAGCCGGCCCCGCGTGCTCTACCAGATTGATCCCAAAAGCGGCCAGCGCCTCGAGCCCATCGAGGAGGTGCAGATCGACGTCGACGACGAGCACGCCAGTCCGGTCCACGAACAACTGGGCCAGCGCCGGGCCGAACTGATCGACATGCGCCAAAGCGCCGGCAAATCGCGCCTCACCTTCCTGGCTCCCACTCGCGGCCTGATCGGCTATCACGGCGATTTTCTTTCCGACACCCGCGGCTCAGGCGTCATGCACCGGGTTTTTCATTCCTACGGGCGCTTTCGCGGCGACATTCCGGGGCGCTCCAACGGCGTGCTGATTTCCACCAGCCAGGGCGTCGCCGTGGCCTATGCGCTGTGGAACCTGGAGGAGCGCGGGCCCATGTTCATCAGGCCGGGCGAGGCCGTCTATGCCGGCATGATCATCGGCGAACACACGCGCGGCCAGGACCTCGAGGTCAACCCCTTGAAGGCCAAGCAGCTGACCAATATCCGGGCCGCCGGCAAGGACGACGCCGTGCGCCTGACCACGCCCAGGTTGATGGATCTGGAAACCTCGCTGAGCTACATCCAGGACGACGAACTGATCGAAGTGACGCCGCGCTCGATCAGGCTGCGCAAGCGCCTCTTGGACCCCCACGCCCGCAAGCGCGCCGCCCGGGCGGCCAAGGCGGGGTAGACGGCCTAACCCAAACGCTCCTCCCGGGCCTGATCGCGAAGCACGAACCGGCGGATCTTGCCCGACGCCGTGAGCGGCATTTCGCTCACGAAATCGATGCCGCGCGGCACCTTGAAGCGCGCCAGGTTCCGGTTGCACCAGTCGAGAATTTCGTCGGCCGCTACCTGGCTTTCGGGCCGGCGCACGACGAAGGCATGAACGTCCTCGCCGCGCACCTCGTGGGGCAGGCCGACGACCGCCGCCTGTTGCACCCCGGCGTGCTCGTGCAGCACCAGCTCGACCTCCTTGGGAAAGACGTTGTAGCCGTTGGTCACGATCATGTCCTTGATGCGGTCGAGGATGTAGAGGTTGCCCTCGGCATCCAGACGGCCGACGTCGCCGGTGCGCAGCCAGCCGTCCTTCAGCGTCGCCGCGGTCAGCTCGGGCTGCTGCCAGTAGCCCAGCATGTTGCCCTCGTAGCGGAACTGCAGCTCGCCCGGCTGGCCCACCGGTAAGGGCTGGTCGGCCTCGTCGCAAACCCGCACCTCGATGCCCTCGAGCACCGGGCCGCAGGAGCCCTCGGGCGCCATCACGCCGGGCAGCGAGACGCTGGCCACGGTGGTGATCTCGGTCAGGCCATAGCTTTCCACCGTATCGATGCCCAAGCCCTTGAGCTCGCGAATCAGCGTCGTCGGCACCGGGCCGCCGCCGACGTCGATCAGGCGCAGGCTGGAGATATCGCGCCCGGCCCGCATCAAGGCCTCGAACATGGTCACGAACATGGTGGGCACGCCGGCCAGCACGGTTATGCGGTGGCGTTCGATCAACTCTAGCGCCTGTTCGGCTGTGAAGCTCGGCAGCGCCACCAGGCACCCCCGCACCAGGCCCGAATAGAGGAAATCGAAACTGTAGCCGAAGAGATGGAAGGAGGGCAGCAACGTCAGGAAGCGATCATCAGGGCCGTAGCCCAGCACGTTCATGGTCAAGCGTGCGTTGGCCAGCAGCTGCCTGTGCCCCAGCACGATGCCCTTGGGCCGGCCGGTGGTACCCGAGGAATAGATGATCAGGGCAGGCGAATCGGGGGTGTTGCGGGCCTCGGCCAGGGGCCCGGCGACGGCAGCCAGGGCAAATTCGTAATCCCGCCAAGGCGCCCTGCCCTCGCCCTCCGCCAGCAGGCAAATCGCCATCTCGCCGAGAATGTCGTCGGGCAACACGGCCAGGTGCGTCGCCGCGGCGACGATGCCTCGAGGCCCGCAATCGTCGAAAAGAATAGTATTCTCGCGGGCCGTGTTGAGGGTGTTGACGGGTACCGCCACGGCGCCGGCCAGGCCGCAGGCAATGAAAAATTCATAGAGCGGCCGGGAATTGCCGATAAAACAGGCCACCCGGTCACCGGGTTCGATTCCGGCTGCCACCATGAGCACCGCCAGGCGGCCGGCCCGGGCAAAGGTCTCGGCGTAGCTGTAGGAACCCCCATCGGCCAGCACCAGGTGAACGGAATCCGGGCTTTCGGCGGCGGCGCTGGCGAAGATGGCATCGACGGTTTGTTGCATGACGGTGTCAGGATAGGGCCAAGCTGCGGAATGACAAAACCGGGACGGCAGCGCTACCATGGTCGGGCACGGGGGAGCCCAGGGAAAATCGAGGGCCGGCCATGGCGGTTTTCGCCGCATTACCGATGACACCTGCGGACTGGGCCATGGCCTCGGCGCTGATCCTGGTGGGCAGCACCTTGCAGGCCGCGACGGGTGTCGGGCTGGGCCTGATCGCCGGTCCCATACTGGTGCTGACGCTGGGCGGCGGGGCCGCCATCTTCATCGCCATCATGCTCAATCTGGCACTCTCGCTGATGCTGTTGCCGCAGGAATCGGGGGACGTGCTGTGGCCTGAGTTCCGGCTTCTGGCGCTGGCCACTATCATCGGCGTTCCGCTGGGCTGGCTGATCCTGCAGCAACTGACGCCGCTGACGCTGAAGTGGGTAGCCGGCATCATGGTGCTGCTGGCGGCGCTGCAACTGCTGGCGACGCGATTTCGCGGCAACGCCGACCCCGGCCCGGACGGCGCCCAGGGTAACCGGCTGGTGCTGCTGGGCGGCGGCCTGGTCTCGGGCCTGATGTGCGGTTGCCTGGCCATCCCGGGGCCGGCCGGGCTGTGGGCGGCGTTGCAGAGCCGGATGCCGCCGTTGGCCATCCCCGCCACCTTGCGGGCACTTTTCGCCTTTTCCTACGCCGGTGCGGCGCTCATCCACTTCGGCCTCGAGGGCTTTGACGGCATTGCTGACAAGCCCTGGCTCGAGACCATGGTGCTGCTGCCCGCGGTGGTGCTCGGCCTGGTCCTGGGGCTGCTGCTCAGGCGCCGTGTCGACGAGGGTACGTTGCGTACGGTGCTCTACCTGTTGCTGTTCGCCATCGGCGTTTCCATGCTGTGGCGGAGCTGGCTGGAGATGCCGGGAAATGTTTGAGCCTGCCGATTTGATCCCGGGCCTTGCCGCCCACGCCCGCGAGCCCTTGAGTTCGAACCCGACGCCGCTGGAGGCCCTGCCGAACCTGGGCCGGGAGCTCGGCATCACTCTCACGGCCAAGCGCGACGACTGCCAGGCCCTGGCCTTCGGCGGCAACAAGGTGCGTCACCTGGAATACTATTTCGGCGCCGCCCTCGAGGCCCGGGCCGACAGCGTGCTGATCACGGGCGCGCTGCAATCCAACTTCACCCGCCTGACCACGGCGGCGGCGCGGCGGCTGGGCCGGGTGCTGTTCCTCCACACCGGCGGCCTGCCGGCGCTGTTTGCCTATCAGAACATGATCGAGGAGACTCTGGCTTCGGCGCCGGAGGAATGAGCAAACCCATGAAAATATTCAGTGCCATGCTGGCCACCGAAAGCAACACCGCCTCGCCGCTGCTGACCGGTGAGCAAAGCTTCCGGGAAGTGGGGCTCTATTTTGGCGATGCCACCGAGCACGAACCGAAGCTCTTCAATGTCACTCTGGCCGCCTGGCGGCGGCGCAGCGAAGCCATCGGCGCCCAGTGGATCGAAAGCGTCTCGGCCTTCGCCCAGCCCGCCGGGCCCACGGTGCACGCCTTCTACGTCGAGCTCAGGGACCGCATCGTCAGCGACCTCGAGGCCGCCGGAGCGGTCGACATGGTGCTGCTTTGCCTGCATGGCGCCATGGTCTCGACCGAATGCCTGGACTGCGAGGGCGATCTGCTCGCACGCCTGCGCCGGGTGGTGGGCCCCGACGTGCCCATCGGCGTCGAGCTCGACCTGCACTGCCACCTCAGCCAGGCCATGCTCGACAACGCCACGGTAATGGTTTTCTTCAAGGAATATCCCCACGTCGACATCGCCGAGCGGGCGGAGGAAGTCTTCGACATCACCTTGGCGGCGGCCCGGGGCGAGGTAAAGCCGGTGATGGCGGCCTACGACTGCCGCATGATCAACCGCTTCCCCACCACGCGCCAGCCCATTCGCTCCTTCGTCGACCGCATGTCGGCGCTGGAGGGCCAGGGCGGCGTGCTCTCGGTCTCCTTCATTCACGGCTTCGCTTTCGGCAACACACCCGAAGTAGGGGCCCGTATGCTGGTGGTCAGTGACGACGATCCCGAGGGCGCCGCCGCCCTGGCGGCCAAGCTGGGGCGCGAGCTCTGGGACATGCGCCACACCGCCTGCGCCACTTTCGTCGGCCTGGACGAGGCGCTCGACCAGGCCCAGGCCGCCAGCGAGGGCCCGGTGGTACTGGCCGATACCTCCGACAACGCGGGCTCGGGCGGCCCCAGCGACACCACCTTCGTGCTGCGCCGCATCCTTGAGCGCGGCATCGACGACGTGGTCAGCGGCTTCTATTGGGACCCCATCGCGGTGCGCTTTTGCCAAGAAGCCGGCGAGGGCGAAGGCATCCCGCTACGCATCGGCGGCAAGGCCTGTCGCGATTCCGGCGAGCCCCTCGACCTCGAGGTGGAAATCCGCAAGATCCTGCCGGCCGCCCGGCAGTCCCTTGGCGATACCGTGGTCGAGATGGGCGCCTCGATCTGGGTCAGCCTGGGCGGCATCGACATCGTGCTCAACTCGATCCGCACCCAGGTGCTGTCGCCCGAGGGCTTCAGCCAGTTCGGCATCGACCTGGCGGCACGTAAGCTGGTGGTGATCAAATCGATCCAGCACTTCCACGCCGGCTTCGCCCCCATGGCCAGCCAGATCATCTATGCCGTGCCACCGGGCCCGACGGTTTCGGACTTCACCATCCCGCGCTACGGCGCCCGCCAGACGCCCTACTGGCCCCTGGTCGAGAACCCCTTCGCCGAGGACTAGTCGATCACCTGCTGGCGGCAATAGGTTTCGCGGCTGAGCAGCGCGCAGCCCAGGGCCACGACGGCACAGATCGGGTAGATCAGGAAGGCGGCGGCGTAGGTCTCGGTCGAATAGAAGCGCACGCCCGCCGCCATGCCGCCCTGCCAGTTGAGGTCCAAGAGGATGCCGATGACCGGCTGGAAGATGGCGCCCGCCAGCACCATGGCGAAATTGACCACGCTGCTGACGGCACCGGCGGCAAACAGCGGGGCGTTTTCCCGGGCCGTGGCGTAGACCACGACCATGAAGCCGTTGATGAGGTTGCCCACGAAAAAAAGCGCATAGACCGCCGCCAGCGGCAGGGCCGGCAGCCAAAAGACGACGATGGTCCAGAGCATCAGGCCCGAGCCGCCGGCGATGATCATGAGCAGCTTGCGCCGCCCAATGTAGTCGGAAAGCCAGCCCCCCAGCGGCCCGCCGACAGCCCAGCCGATGAGCAGCGTCGAGGTGATGGTGGCCGCCGTGGGACGGTCCAAGGCAAAGGTCTGCATCAGGTAGGGCACCCCCCAGAGGCCGCCGAAGGAGAGCGAGGGGCCCGACATCATCATGGCGAAAAGGGCGATCAGCCAGATCTGCGGTGTCTTGAGGGTGCGGCCCAGGCCTTCGAGCAGCGAGGGCGCCGCCTCTGCCGACCGGCCCGACCCGGCCGGCGGCCTGGGAGCGTCCTTGACCACCAGCCAGAAGAGCAGGCCCAGGAGGCCCGCGAAGACGGCGGCACCGACCATGGTCGGGCGCCAACCGGTGATCTCTACCACGGCCGCCAGCGGTGCCTGTCCGACGACACCGCCCGCCATGCCCATCAGCATGATGGTGCCGGCGATCAGCGAAAAGCGCTGCGGCGGCATCCAGTAGGTGGCCAGCTTGAGGGTGCCGAGGAAGGCCACGGCGGCGCCGCCACCGATCAGCAAGCGCCCCAGGTAGGCCATGTATAGGGTCTCGGCGGTGGCGTAGAAGGCGCTGCCCAGCGCGCCGATGAGAAAGGCACCGCTCAGCATGCGCCGCGGCCCCCAGCGGTCGAGGGCCACACCGACGGGGATCTGCAGGCTGGCGTAGGCGTAGAAATAGAAGGCCGAAAGATTGCCCAGAACCGCCGCCGTGGCGTTGAAGTCGTGCATCAGGTCCTCGACCATGACGCTGGGGGCGACGCGCTGGAAAAAGGCGTAGCCGAAGGCCAGCCCCCCCAGCCCCAGCATGAACAGCACGCGCAAGCGGCCGGGGCGCTCGGGCGAAGCGCGATCGCTGGGCTCTGACATCATGAGGCTCGGTCGGGAACTCGGGGATTACACGCAACGGCCTGGTGCCGCCTGCCCGAGAGTCTAGCCCGCATTTGTCACCGGGTCACGACCGACATCAGGCGCTAACATGAGCAGATCGCGAATAGGGAAGGAAAGAAATGCCCCGCCACATCGTCTGTCTAAGCTACGACTTCGACGCCATGTCGCTGTGGATTGCCCGCGGCCTGATGACGCCGACGGCCATATCGCGGGGCGAGTTCGGCGCCGTCGGCGCCGGCCGCATCCTCGATCTGTTGGCGCGCCACGAGATCGCCGCCACCTGGTTCATCCCCGGCGTCACCATCGCCACATACCCCGAGGTCTGCCGGCGCATCGTCGCCGCCGGCCACGAAGTCGGCCACCACGGCTGGAGCCACACGCCGCCCACGAAACTCACGCGCGACGAGGAACACCAGGGCCTCAAGCGGGCCAACGCCGCCATCGCCGAGCTTTGCGGCCGGCCGGCGCGGGGCTACCGCTCGCCATCGTGGGACCTGAGCCCCCACAGCGTGGAACTGCTGTTGACTGAGGGCATGGTCTACGACTCATCCATGATGGGCGACGACTACACGCCCTATTACGCCCGCACCGACGACCGCATCGTCGAGGGCGAGCCGGTGCAATTCGGGCCAGAGAGCGCCCTTATCGAGATGCCCATAAGCTGGTCGGCCGACGATTTCCCGCATTTCGAATTCGAACGCCTGGGCAACGCCATCAATCCCGGACTCAAATCGGCCGAGGCCGTGCTGGGCAACTGGATCGACGATTTTCGCTATCTGCGCCAGAACCTCGACTGGGGCATCATGACCTACACCTTCCATCCTTTCTGCTCGGGCCGCGGCCACCGCATGATCATGATGGACAAGCTGATCACGGCGCTGAAGGAGGAAGGCGCCGAGTTCCTCACCATGGAAGCCGCCGCCGCCGCCTTCGTGGCGCGGCAAGGCGGGTGAGGCGATTTTGCCCTTGCATATTGTTTAACGTTTAACTATATAGTTAAACGTTAAACCACTTCACCGGAGCAAAATCATGGCCCTCGATCGTCGTTCGCTGCTCAAGCTGGGTGGGGCCGCCGCCCTGGTACTGACGGCCGGCGGCGGCGCCTTTCTCATGACGCGTTCGCCGAGCCGGGCGCTGGCGCCCTGGCAGGCGGCCGGCAACGGCTATGCCGACCCGCGCCTCAAGGCCCTTTCCTACGCCATCCTGGCACCCAACCCGCACAACCGCCAACCCTGGCTGATCGACCTTCGCGAGGACGGCGAACTCACGCTTTTTTGCCATCCCGACCGCGTCTTGCCCGAGACCGATCCCTTTCAGCGCCAGATCGTCATCGGTCTCGGCTGCTTTCTCGAGCTGCTGGCCCAGGCTGCTGCCGAGCAAGGAATCGGCGCCGAGGTGCTGCCCTTTCCCGAAGGCCAGCCCGAGCCCAACCTGGATACCCGGCCCATCGCCCGGGTGCGCTTCCACAAGGCTGGCGGCAAGTCCGATCCGCTGTTCCGCCAGGTGCTCGCGCGGCGCAGCAACAAGGAGCCCTATGACACCACGCGGCCGGTCGCCGACAGGGCGCTGGGGCAACTTGCGGCGGCCGCTGGCGGCACCGGCGTGGTGGTGCAAACGACAAACGAAAAGCGGCCCGTGGCCGAGTTGCGCGAGCTTACCTGGCAGGCCATGAAGATCGAGATCGAGACGCCGCGCACCTATCTCGAAAGCGTCCGCCTGATGCGGCTGGGCAAGGCCGAGATCGAGGCCAATCCCGATGGTATCGATCTCGGCGGCCCCTTTCTCGAAACCCTCAACAAACTGGGCCTGATGACCAGGCAGTCGTTGGCCGACCCCCAGTCGACGGCTTTTCAGCAGGGCCTCGACATGTATCGCGAGATCACCTGCACGGCCATGGCTTACGTCTGGCTCAAAACTTCCGGCAACGGCCGGCTCGACCAGTTGGCGGCCGGCCGGGCCTGGCTGCGCCTCAACCTCAAGGCCACGGAGCTTGGCCTGGGCCTTCACCCCTTGAGCCAGGCGCTGCAGGAATACCCCGAAATGGAGCCGCATTACGCTCGCATTCACGAACAACTGGCCGGCCCCGGCCAAAGGCTGCAAATGTTCGGCCGCCTGGGCTATGGTCCCGAAGTGGCGCCCAGCCCGCGCTGGCCACTGGAAAGCAAGTTACAAAAGGCATGATGGCCGAGCCGCCGCAAGATCCACCGATCTTCACGCTGTTCAACGAGATCGGCATCATCGAGCAACTGGCCCGGCGGCGCCTGGAGGGGGTGCTGCCGGACGGCCTCAAGATCTCGCACTTTGGCGTCCTCAACCACTTCGCCCGGCTCGGCGGTGAACGCGCGCCGACTGAGCTGGCGCGGGCCTTCCAGGTGACCAAGGCGGCCATGACCAACACGCTGGCAAGGCTCGAAGCACGGGGCCTGGTTGAGATTGGCCCCGACCCAAAAGACGGCCGCGCCAAACGGGTGGCGCTGACGAACAAAGGCCGCCGCCTGCGCGATCGCGCCATCAAGGCGCTGGGGCCGGAGCTGGCGGAAATCGAGGCCCACATTCCGGTCCGGGATTTCGCCCGGGCGCTGCCCTTCCTGCAACGCCTGCGCGCCTACCTCGACGAGGCGCGGGAATGACAGGATGCCCTCGCTTGCCGCCCTAAAGTCTGGCGTCGACGGCTTTTGAAATGTCGCGGGCGGCCTCGATGGTCGAGGCGTCGTCGGAATGGATGGCCAGTTGCAGCGCCTTGGCCAACTCGCTAAGCAACTCGAGATCGCTCTCGCCGGGCTCGGTCGCCGTCGCCAGATCCTTCGAGACTCGGACCAACGAGCGGCAAAGCTCGCCCTGGTGAGCATAGCAGGTGTCGGTGATGCGCTGCACCAGGTCGAGCGCCACCTGCTCGAGCTTGTCGAGATGGCCGCGGATGTCCTTGGCCGCCTCGCGCCCCCTGAAGTGATCGATTATGCGCTCAGTCAGCCAGCCGATCTGGAAGGCATGGCGCTCCGCCTTTTGTTCACGCACCAGCGTCAGGCATTTGTCGAAGGGAATGGCGTCTGGAAGGCCGGTGGCCTTGCGCCGCAGCGCGTTGGGCACCGGGATCAGCGGCACCTGCTGGCTCCCGGGGCGGGGCTCCTCGTCGCCGCGCCGGTCGGGGCCGACGTAATCGGTGGTGACGACGAAGGGCTTGCGCTTTTTGATCAGGGCGGCGACGGCGGCGCCGAAACGATCACCGAGCGCCGGCATGGCCACCAGACCGTCGGCGCCGCATTGGGCCACCCTGCGCACCGTCTCGGGCGTGGCGTTCCAGGTCAGGCCGAGCACCGGCACGAAGGGATCGAGGCCGACCTCACCGTGGCGTAGCGAGTTGACGATCTCGCAGGTGTCGCCGTCGCGCAGGTCGACCTCGCTGACCAGGAGGTCGGTTTCAGTGGTGTCGAGGTGTTCGCACAGACGCTTGGCGCTGTGACGCACCTCGATTTCACGAAAGCCGATAGTGCGGAATATGTTGCGCACCGACATGCCCGCTTCCGACAGGGGATCACCGATCAGAACATAGCTTTCGCCGTGGTCGTGTCCTCTCATAACTGCACCTCTGCGCTCCGGACCGGGCTCCGGGCGGAGGCGGAAGCTAGCTCAAAACCATGAAAATTTACTGAATCCGCGAGTCTCGTTCAGTCCCCGGTAAGGCCCCGCAGCACCTTGCCGGTGACCTCCTGGGCGCGCTCCCAGACCATGGCGTTCCATTCCTCGTCCTCACCGTAGAAGGCGGCCCGGATGTCGCGCTTGATGGCGCGCCCGAGATCGGAATCGATCTCGCCATGCAGGTGCAGCCAGTTGTCGGCCCTGAGCGCCTGCAGCACGTCGAGTGGCGGCAGGGTGCCGTATTCGATGGCGATGATGGTGGCCTCGGCGCCGGGCACGGCCTGGGCGTAGCCGCTCTTGATGGTGCCCTTGACCACGGCCGAGACCGAATCGCCGGCTTCGGGCGATTTGACCTCGTCGCCCAGCCAGGCCCGGGCCCGGTCGTAGCCCACGCCATGCGGCAGATCGGACCAAATCAGCTCGCCGAAGCCGCGCGGCCCGAGGCCGGTGTGGAAGTCGATCACGGCCAGATGTTTGCACTGGCCCAGCCATTCCTCGGCCAGGGCCTCGATGGTACGCCTCGACCAGGTTTTTTCCTGGCCGCCGAAGAAAATGCCATCGGCGTGGTTGTACTGGCCACCGGAAAGCGCGGCCTGAAAGGCGAACATGCCATGCTCTTCGATATAGCCGGTGATGGCGGCGTCGGCTTTGCTCCGGGCCGGGCCCTCCCAGTCCGCCGGCACCAGCCAGGGATGGATCTCGTCGTAGCCCGGGTTGGCGGGCAGCGGCTGCTTGAAGTCGGCGAAATTGCGGTTGAGATCGACGTTTTCCTCGGTCACCCGGCGCTGGTGGGCAAAGCCGTGGGGATTGTGGGCGTGAACGTAAAGCAGGCCGGTGTCGGGCGGCAGGCCGTCCTGCCAGCCGGTGCTCAGGAATCCCACCTGGCAGCCCGAACCGCAGAAACCCTCGACGCCGTGGGTGGCCGAGGACAGCAGCAGCACCCGCGAGGCATCACGGGGCCCGAACCAGGCCACGTCGGTGGCCAATTCGCCGCCATCGGGTCCTTTCAGGGGATGGGGGTAGCTCTTTTGCGCCGCTCCGGCGGCCGCCGCGGCCTCGAGAAATCGGCTGCGCGCTTCGGCATAGGTCACCGACAAATAGTCCGCCAGGGCCATGTCGTACTCCCGATCCGTGATTCAAGGCGCTGAGACTATCCCACATCCCGCCACGAGTGAAACGCCGGACTTGAGAATGCCGGGCGATGAACGACAATAGGGCCGATCCCGGAGGCGGCGCCGAAATCTGGAGAATCCGATCATGAAACTGGCCATATTGACCGGCGGCGGCGACGTGCCCGGCCTCAATTCCTGTATCAAGGCGGTGGTCAACGAAGCGGCCGAGAACGATTGGACCGTGGTCGGCTTTCGCCGCGGCTGGGGCGGGCCGCTCAACTTCAACCCCGACGACGAGGACAGCCAGGAACGCTGGCTGCAGCCGCTGACGCGGGAAACAGTGCGCACCATCGACCGCAGCGGCGGCACCTTCCTGCACACCTCACGGACCCAGCCGAGCCGGGTCAAGCCGGACGGCTTGCCGCCCTTTCTCGGATCGCTCGATCCCGGCGACGGCAGCCTGATCGACTGCACGCCCCATGTACTGCGGGTGATCGAGCACCTGGGCATCGATGCCCTGATCGCCATCGGCGGCGACGATACGCTGTCCTACGCGGCGCACCTTCACGACCAGGGCCTGCGCGTCATCGCCGTGCCCAAGACCATGGACAACGACGTCTTCGGCACCGACTACTGCATCGGCTTCTCGACCGCCATCACGCGCAGCGTGCTGGCCGTCGACGCGCTGCGCACGCCGGCCGGCAGCCACGAACGCATCGCCGTGATCGAGCTTTTTGGCCGCAACAGCGGCGAGACGGCCCTGATCACCGGTTACCTCGCCGATGCCGACCGCACGCTGATCTCCGAGGTGCCGGTCGACGTCGAGCGCCTGGCCGGGTTGGTGGCGGGCGACCGCAACGCCAATCCCAGCCGCTATGCCATGGTGGTGGTCTCCGAAGGCGCCAGCTTGACCGACGGCAAGATCGTCGAGAGCGGCCAGGCCGACGCCTACGGGCACCGCAAGCTGGGCGGCATCGGCCAGACCATCGGCGACGCCCTGAAGGAGATCACCGGCATCGCCACCATCAACCAGCAACTGGCCTACCTGATGCGCTCGGGCCCGCCCGATGCGCTGGACCGCATGGTGGCGACGATCTACGGCCAACTGGCCATGCAGGAGCTCTTGAAGGGCCGCTCGGGCCTGATGATGGCGCTGCAGAACGGCAACTACACCACGGTACCGGCCGACACCTGCATCCAGGGCGAAAAGCGCGTCGACGTGGCCGAGTTCTACGACCCCGAGGCTTACCGGCCGATCGTGCGGCACGCCCTGGCCAAGCCCATGTTCCTTTACTGAACGAGGCGACGCGATGCCGGGACTCTGCCGGGTCTGCCTCGAAAGCACCGACGAAAGCGCTGCCGCCTGTCCCGGCTGCGGCGCAAGCCGCCTGCTGCGGCACGCCGAGCTTATGGATCTCGACATCGCCCACATCGACTGCGACGCCTTCTATGCCGCCATCGAAAAGCGCGACGATCCCAGCCTGCGCGACAAGCCGCTGATCGTCGGCCACCCCGGCGGCCGCGGCGTCGTCACCACGGCCTGCTACATCGCCCGCAAATTCGGCCCGCGCTCGGCCATGCCCATGTTCCAGGCCCTGAGGATGTGCCCCGACGCCGTGGTCATCGCGCCCGACATGGCCAAATACCGGCGCGCCAGCCGCCAGATCCGCGAGATTTTCCTGGCCGCCACGCCGCGCATCGAACCGGTCTCGCTGGACGAAGCGTATTTGGATCTGTCGCCCGATGTGCGCCTCGATCCCCGTCCCGCCGCCCAAGTCCTGGCCGAAACGGCGCTACGCATCGAGCGCCACGTCAACATCACCGTCTCGATCGGGCTTTCCTACAACAAGTTCCTGGCCAAGCTGGCCTCGGACCTGGAAAAGCCGCGGGGCTTCTCGTTGGTCGGCCGGGCCGAGGCGCGCAGCTTCCTGGCACCGCTGGCGGTGGCCAAGATCAACGGCGTCGGTCCGGTCACGGCGAAAAAGATGGCTGAGCTCGGCATTACCGAGATCGGCCAGCTCCAGGCCATGCCCGAGGCGCAATTGGTGACCACCTTCGGCAAGTTCGGCCGCCGCCTGGCGGGCTACGTCCAGGGCGTCGATGAGCGCCAGGTGACGTCCCACCGGGCCGCCAAGAGCATCTCGGCCGAGACCACGTTCGTCCACGACATCGCCGAAGCCCGCGAGCTTTGCCGCCTGGTCAGGCCGCTTTGCCAGCGTGTCGCCGGGCGCCTGGAGAAAAGTGATGTGGCCGGGCGTACGCTGGTGCTCAAGCTCAAGACGGCAAACTTCCAGGTGCTGACGCGAAACCGCCGCCTGCCCCACCCCACCCAGCAGGCCGAGGTCATCTACGACCACGCCGCCGACCTCATCGGGCGCGAGGCCGACGGCCGTTTTTTTCGGCTTGTCGGCGTCGGGCTGGCCGACCTTTGTCCGGCCGCTGAGGCCGACCCGCCGGACCTCTTCGGCGGCCGGGCGTGAGGGGGGGGCGTCAGCGAAGCGGCAGCAGAAATCGTTCGATCTCGTCGTAGAGCTGCCAGCCCTGGCGCTCGCCGAAGAGGAAGTGGGAGCCGTTGCCGATGACCACGTAGCGTTTTTCCTGGGCCCCCAAGGCATCGAAAAGACCGCGGGCGTCAGGATCGGTGGATTCGGGATCGTCGGCCCCGCGGATGACCAGGGTGGGCAACGTGATCTCGGCGGCCTGGTAGATCGGGCGTTCGTTGAAGATCTCGAAGACGTCGCGCAGCACGCCGTTGGGCACCCGCACGGCCGGCGGATCGAGTTTGCCGGCCTCGGGGTCGGCGGCCATGAAATCAGCCACCAGGGCGTCGAGCATGGCCGGTTCGCGCCATTCGCTGCGATCGGCCGGCACGATCTGGCCGCGTCCCAGCGCTTGATGGTGTCAGCTTCCGTGACCATGCGATAGGCGCCCAGCGCCGGATTGAAACGTTCGGCGTCGTCCGGGTCGGTGACGACTTTCAGCCAGGGCTCGTTGCGCCCGCTATGGACCGGCGCCGCCAGCACCAAGCGGTCGACCGAACCGGGATAGCTGGTGACGAAAAGCCCCGAGATCACGGTGCCCCAGGAATAACCGATCAGCGAGAGCGTCTCGAGGCCGGTCCGGCCGCGCACGAAATCGACCGCCTCGGCCAGGTCCTCGATGACCTCGGCGGCGCGGGCGAAGGGGGGATTGTCGGCCGCCGGCTCGGCCATCTCTGGCGGCCGGCCCGAACGCCCGTAGCCCCGGGCGTCCAGGGCATAAGCGGCAAAGCCCGCTCCGGCCAGCCGCTGGAGCAGGGAATATCCCGCCACCGGCAGATCGAAAAGGCCACCGGCCATGGTCGCCCCGTGCATGCAAATGACGGCGCGCTCGACCGCCTTGGGCGTTTTTCCTGGCGGCAGGCGTTCACGCAAATGCAAGCGCTGGCCCGGGGTTCGAGCGCTTTCCAGCTCGTGAAGGTACGCCTCGCTCATGACGCCGCCTCGCCCTCATAGGGGATCAGATGCTCGGCCTCGCCGCACAGAAACAACCCCGCCGGAGTTTCCTGTTCCTCGCGGATGTGGCCGACCAGGCCGGCGGCCCGGGTGACCACGGCGAAGCCGCGCATGATCTTGGCCGGCACGCCGATCTCGCAAAGCACGGCGCCGATGGCGCCGGTGGCGTTGATGGTGATGTGGCGGCCGTAGACCTCGTCGACGGCGCTGCTCAGGCTCCAAAGCGCGGCGATGTGCTTGCCCGGCACGCCGTGGCTCCCGGCCACGGCCAAAAGTTTCGGCGTGCGCGGATCGTCGGGCCGGTGGATGGGGTGGCCGAAGCCGGGCAGCGGTTTTTTGGCCGCCCGGTATGCTTCGGCCAGGCGCCGCGCCGCCGCCTCGATTCCCGCCTCGTCCGCCACCATTTCCTCGAGCAGCAGGGCCGCGCCCTCCATGGTGCCGACGAAGTTGTTGCCCACGGCCAGCAATCCCGCGGCCACGCCGGCCTGCATGGCCTCGGGCGAGGAGGCATAGACGAGGCGGGTGGCCAGCGCGCTGGGCGTCAGGCCGTGCTCCATCAGGATCACCATGACGGCATCGACGATGGCGGTCTCGGCCGTCGTGGGGCGGCGCCCCATGACGCAGAGGAACATCATCTCGGTGAAGCTGGTTTGCCCCACCAGATCCTCGACCAGGTCGTGGCCGCGTACCGTGATGCTGTCGGTAGTGCTGGTGCAGATGGCGGTGGTCGGTTTAGCTCCCTTCCACATGAGTTTTCTCCTACTCGTTTTCGCGCAGATAAGCGTCCGTGCCCTCGATCCAGTCCTGGCGCGGCGGCGAGAAAAGCTCGATCACCTTGGTGTCCTCGAGCACCTCGACCTCGTGGGGCAGGTTGGCGGGAATGACCACGCTTTCGCCCGTGGCCACGATGCGCACGTCAGCACCGTCGGCGCCGAAGCGGAACTCGAGGCGGCCCTCGAGCACGTTGGTGATCTGCTCGTTATGGTGCTGGTGCCGGGGCACATGGCCGCCGGCAAACATCTCGATCTGCACCACCATCAGGTGCTCGCCGTAAACGAAGCGGCGTTTCATGATGGGCCCCAACTGCTCCCACTCGCGGTCGTCCCAGTGCACGTGCTGGGCATTGGTCTGATTGGCCATGGATTCCTCCCTTTTCGCTGCCGGGGGCAGTCTAGTACCCTCAAAGGCAACCCGCCACGACGAGGCCAAGCTCATGAACGCAGCAGATTTCCCCCCGCTCGGTGCCTACGACTTCGGGCTCTCGGATGCGCAGGAAGAACGCGCCCGGCGGCTTTACGACGCGGCCATCGTCATCGACTTCGCCTTCCAGCATCCCGGCGGCTACCGCGTCTTCGAGCGCGAGCCCTTCAAGTCGGGGTATCTCCACATGGTGGGGAAATATTCCGGGCTCGAACTCCTCGAGAAGTTGGCCTTCAAATTTCCCTACGAATGCGACCTGGACCTGATGCGCGAGCTCTGGGCTCAGTCGGGGGTGACGGTGGGGCTGGTGGACGCATATTACAACATGACCGACGTCAATGAGCCCCAGGTCAACGTCGAGATCATCGATATGGTGC
>MPMF02290970.1_pt1 | contig 55113 bp, 53 predicted proteins | sample 1617271 | NCBI WGS metagenome assembly MPMF02 (sample SAMN05944812, study PRJNA350692) | marine metagenome | biome: marine; feature: ODZ; material: water; isolation source: 120 m water sample prefiltered with 30 um filter, filtered on to 0.2 um... | place: Pacific Ocean | collected 2012-04-09... | reverse complement strand
ATACCTAGTATCCGGCGCCGCAACGACCTGAGCCAGAAGTACCGAAGGATGGCCAATCAAGTGACCTTCTACCTCGGCAGCAGCCACATTCTCGCCGCCCACTTTGAGCATGTCCTTCAACCGTGAGACGTAGGTGATCCTGCCTTCTGGATCCAAGGTCCCGAGGTCATCCGAGTGAAACCAGCCTTCGGAATCGAAAGCTTCGGAAGTGGCTTCCGGATCCTTGTAGTAACCGGTGAAGACCGACCAGCCGCGATAGATGATCTCGCCGAGTTCGCCGTTGGGTAGATCCTGAGTCGAGCCGGGCGCAACGACCCGCGCATGGATTCCTGGAATGGGGTGACCACCGGTAGTCGTTCGGATTTCAAGCGACTCGTTCACCTTGCCCATGCTCAGAAACGATGAACACTCCGTGGCTCCGTAACTCGAGACCTGAACAGCGTGTGGCAGAACTGCCTGCATCTGTGCCAGACGTTCCGGCACACCGAGAAGGTGAATGAGGCGAAGTTTTCCCAGGTCGGCCTGGCTGAAATCTGGGTGATTAAGAACAGCCAACCAGATTGTCTCGAACGCCGGGATCGCTATCGTGCACCCTTCACGCTGCAGTTGGTCTATTGCGCGAGCAGGGTCAAAATTTGCCGTATGGCAGTAGGTAGCACCGGCTGCCATACAAGTAAAGAAAAAGGCCATACCACCTATGTGGTGCAGCGGAAGCGCCGACCAAACCCGATCATTCTTGGTGAGTTCAAAGCGGGTCTGAGCGATTGTGAACCCGTGTCGGACGAGTGCCTCGTGGGGCAGCATGACTCCCTTTGGATCGGCGGTCGTCCCCGAGGTGTACATGATGATGGCCGTGTCCCGAATGGCGACAGAAGCACGCCGGTAGAGAACTGCTTCATCTGGCACGGTGCCCGCAATGTTGAGGAGTGTCGAGAACTTGACGAGGTAGTCCCTGGGGGTCTTCCCATTCATGACGACCCGACGAAGCAGCGGAGCCTCCTCGAGCCTCAACTCGGGCCCTTCGGCTGGAATTAGTGATGGCAGTGCCTCTTCCAACACGCCGAGCACATCCGGCATCTCCAGCAAACTGTCTGAAGCGACTAGAACGGTCATATCAGAATGTGAAATGACATACCTCAGCTCCTTGGCCTTGAACCTTGGATTCAGGGGAACCGAGACGGCCCCAATCTTGGCGATTGCAAAGACGAAAGCGAAATAGTCGACACCCTGTGATAGGAGTATCCCAACCTTCTCGTTCGCTTCGACCCCGAGAGCAATCAGCCCACGTGCAAGGTGATCTGCACGTGATGCCAAGTCCGGGTAGGTCGCCCGCTCTTCTGGAAACGCGAGCGCCGTGTGGCTCCAATGCCCAGCGGCTTCGTCAAGGCTGTCAGCGAAAGTCGATGCCTGAACCGGGCCGAGCAGCAGGTACGAGTCGTCGCACCCCATGTTGTCGCTAATCATCCGAAATCTCCTTACCGATGCGAACAGGGTGACGTGGAGCCACGACTAGCACCTCGGGACGCCTGACTCAACACACGGGCACCACCAGTAGCCGTCCCACTGGGCACCTTGATGGACGGTGGACAGTTCCCCTCAGCGTTCGCGGATGGCTCACGGAGAACCATTGAGGCGAATCGGGCTCTCAGAATCCCGAATTTCGATTAGTTCGATCACGTTGCCGTCCGGGTCCCGACCGTACGTGGCCAGAAGGCTTCCTGAATCCCTGGTAGCGACCGGAGGACAGTGAAATTTCATACCACCAGAAAGAAGACGTTCATACTCGGCCTCAATATCATCAACCTCCAAACAGAAATGGGTATAGCCGTGATCGCAGACAGGACGGTCTGCCCCAGCCTCAGCACCTTTCGGTTCCGAATATTCGAAGATCTCGATATGCGTGTTGCCTGCACCGAGCATGGCAGTGCGGGCTACTGACCCCTCAAGCCCCACTAGGCGATCAATGACCGGGCTCTGCCTCCACTGGTTTTGGTAGACCACCTCAAACTGGAAGTTGTCGCAGTAGAACGATACGAGTCGATCCAGATCCGGTGTCGATAGGGCAACGTGGTGGACGCCTCGAATCATGTTGAACCTTGGATTTCCTAGAATCGACGACCTTGGGCCCGCCCCACTAGGTGGACCAGACTAGTTTATTCTCGCCAGATCTTGCGATACGGAGGCAGTCGATTGAGCGACTTCGATGTCATCGTCATAGGAACGGGAGCAGCCGGCCTAGCGTCTGCTGCACTTCTCGCAAAGGAAGGAAGGCGGGTCCTCGCACTCGATCGAAGTCCCTACCTCGGGGGACGGGGCATGGTGACCGAAGATGAGGGCTACCAACTGAACCTAGGCGCCCATCTGCTCGAAGACCCCGGCTCAGGGCTAACACGGATATTCGACCACCTCGAAATGACGCTGGGCCATGGGCCGTCAAACACCGACATGCCGGTCTGGGATCACGACACGGAGACCTGGGGATCCATCCGGGACAGGTACGCGCTAGATGCGGACAAGGATGATCTAAGGGCTGTCATCCATGCACTCCTAGAAACCCCTTACGAAGAACTGGACCGCCTCGACGACCTCCCAATGCGGACATGGCTCAATAGACACACAAGCAACCAAGGAGTCGTAGACCTCTTCGAGTTCATCACCGTGATGGAATGCATGACCGAGGATTGGTGGGACCACTCAGCCAGCGACAACCTCTTCAACCGGAAGATGCACTACGAGGAACAGCGAACAGCTGCATACTCCTTCTGGCCGGAAGGTGGCTGGGACAAGTTGTTCCACGACCTCCGAGATGCGGTTGTCAACAACGGTGGAGAGGTCGAACTCGGTAGGCCGGTGGGTCGAGTCCTGATCGACGGTGGTTCGGTCCGCGGTGTTTCCCTTCCGAGAGTCGGACCTTCACTGCAGAACGAGATCTTCCACGACGAAATAGTCAGTGCTCCGGCCGTGATCTCCACCCTTCCAGTCTGGAACGTGCTCGACGTGATATCGGAGCAACACCTCCCCGACTGGTACGTCAGCCAAATAAAGACACTCGCCCAGGATCGTTGGCGTGTCTCGTACGCGCACCTTTCTATAGCCACCGCGGAGCCGATACCGGTACTTGATCGGCGAGAAATTGCAACCTGGCTGCACGCGCCCCTTAGCCGGACAAGCGGATTCATGTTCGAACAGACCGCTCTTGATCCTTCGGTCGCACCTGAGGGCAGGCACCTCTACGTGATGGGCGCCATGCTGCACAAGTACAACCGCGGACGCGACAAAGAGTTCATCAAAGAGAAGTTCAGCGAGTTTGAGCAAGAGGTCGAGATCATGTGGCCCGGCCTCAAGGACAATGTCTTCAAGCGTCGGACCTACGTATTCGAACCCTCCTTTGGAGTCATCCAGAAGCCAGGGCTGGTCGGCAAGTTTCGACCACACTGGAAGGCCCCCAACATTGATGGCCTCTACTTTGCAAGCGAAACGTTCCAGTCCCGGGGCATTGGTATCGACAGGGCGGCCCGGGCCGGCCTGTCCTGTGTGGAAGACATCCTTGGCCGGCGCCTATGGCCAATGGAGGAGGGGTGGCGGTACTGACACCCTCTACCCCGAGAGAATGACCGAAGCTTGGCCAGCCATGACTACGTCTTCGTCTCCAATGTTCCCGCGCACCAACTGGACATCGCAGGTAGCCAATGTGTCACCCTTGACCTCATCGATATCCGCTACCGAACCCACCACTGTCAACCGGTCACCTGCATACACATTTCCCAGGAACCGAACTTTCAAGTTCCTGAACTTCTCAATACCGCCAACCCAACTAACGAGAGCATTCACTACATAGGCCATGTTGTTTGGACCTTGGTTTATTGGCTTGTCTCCAAGTCCAAGTCTCCTCACAGCTTCCACATCCCAGTGGATGGGATTGGGGTCTTGGATCAAGATGGCCATTGTCTTCATTTTTTCAGCATCAACAATCCCTATGTCGAAATGCGGGAATTCTGAACCGACAGAAATATCACTTATCTTCATCGTTCAACTCCCGAGGAAAGATAAAGGAGTTTCTTGATACTCCGACCAGTTCGTCGCCATCATGGAGGGTGAGCTCAAAATCAACAAGATCGAATATTCCCAGCTTCCTGCTGTTCTTGCGTCTAGCACCGGTCACCTGCCCGGAAACGGTGTATGTCGAACCGGGAGTCAGTGTCCTCCTGATATCAATCTCAGCTTCACCAAACATAATGCCATCATCTGAACTAGAATCAAAGACGGCGAATAACTCTTCCAAAGAAATACCCATTGTCGTCAAAGCGGCGTAATAGCAGAACATTGGATGAGCAAGTTCACTACTGTCATTAGGCGCTCCGACTACATCATTGGTCAGCCAATTCTTATAGGGCTCCAAGAGGTACTCGCCACCTGGCAACTGGTAGCCGACCCTGCTATTGAGATCTTCCTCGCTAAGCAATGCTGTCCCTCCACCCCGTGAGTTCGGCTTCTAACTTCGGCTCCGGTCTCTTGCACAACTCCATTTGTGGTCGCCAGGTCATCTACGCACCACTCTTTCATAGATACCTGACAACGGCATTTGGAACCCTAATCGCAGATCCACCAACCGGTTGGTAGCGTGTTCCGATGGAGAATGCTGGGCCTGCCGAGAGCGCTCCCATGCCTGCGGATCCACGCCCCAAGTTTGTGAAAGAAGGCGAGAGGTACCTGCTCCTTGGAGGTCGGTGCCGTTCCTGCGGACTGGCCAGCGCCCACGTGCCGCCTATTTGTCCCTCTCTGGAACGGCTACTCACCTGCTATCCCCAGTTGACACCTACCAGCAAAGACCCGCATTGGATCCCGACAATGCTCAGCCGGGGAATGGAGAGTTTCCCCGTATCACTGGAAGAATCCAGGACGTGAAGACGGATCCCTTCCGCCTAGACGGCCTCTCAGCACTGGTTACCGGGGCAACAGGTGATATTGGCCAGGCCATTGCACGTGCTCTTGCGCGACAGGGAGCCTCAATCACCCTGCTGGCCAGGTCCGTAGACCGCCTTGAAGCACTCGCCGCGAGCATGGAAGACGACGGAGCGGTTGTTCAGACGGCAGCTTGTGACGTGACTGACATCGAACAGGTATCGACGACAGCTGAACGAGTCCAGTCCGAAACCGGTGATCTCGACATCATTATCAACAACGCTGGTGGTGCACGTTTCTTAGCCAATCCCCTTGACATCAACCTGTCCGGTTGGAAGAAGACCATCGACCTGAATCTCACAAGTCCGTTCACTGTTGCGACTGCCTTCGGTAAGTCAATGGTCGAACGGGGATCAGGGAGCATCGTGAACGTGGGATCTGTTTCCGGCCTGCGCCACCTGCCTGGAATGACCGCCTATTCCGCTGCAAAGGGTGGCCTCTATTCCCTGACGCGCGCACTAGCCAGAGAATGGGCACACCAGGGCGTTCGCGTTAACGCAGTGGCTCCAGGCTACATCGATACCAGCGGCTGGGATGCGTTCGATAAGGCGGAAGTTGAAGAATCGGCAGGTCTGAAGATCCCTCTCGGCCGGTGGGCAAACCCTGCTGAAGTCGCCGAACCAGTGGTGTTTCTCTCCTCACCAGCAGCGTCGTACATCACTGGCTCAATTCTGGTGGTTGATGGAGGAATGCTCTCCTAGAAAACTTGCCACGCGCCATCTATCAAGCGCTTGGTTGACTAGTCCTTGGAGTATGTGATCTCATATCCATCAAGCTATAGAGACGGCGGGTTAGTGAGCAGCGACTCTCAACTTCGGGAAGGGAACTGTCCGACCACCAGCCGAACTATTGCGCTGAAGCAACCGGCAGCGACAATCTGACAGTGGGACTTAGATAGATGGAAATTCTTGCCTCAACATTCTTTGACCTAGGCATCAATCTGCAACTGGTCGTTAGCGGGCTGGCGCTCGGAGCCATCTATGCCGTAGTAGCCCTCGGGTTTGTCCTTGTCGAGAAGTCGACCGCGGTACTCAATCTCGCCGTTGGCGAATTCCTGATGCTGGGCTCCTATTTCGGTGTTGCCTTCTTCATGGAACGCCAGACCAACTTCTTCATAGGCACCCTCGTGATCACCGTCGTGATGGCCCTGTTCGGCCTCGTCATCCACTACGGGATCATGCGACCGATGGTGGGGCAAGGATTCTTCGCAATCGTCCTTGCGACGATCGGAATCGCAACCGTGATCCGAGCAGTGGTCCAGATGAAGTTCGGACCACTGGAAAAAGGGAACCTGACAGCCCTGCCCACAGGGACAATCGAAGTCGCCAGCACCAGTATTCGGTGGGTGGACATCATCGTCCTGCTCGTGGTGGCCGCGTCCGTAGGTGCCTTTTTAGCCTTCTACTCACTGACAAGAACCGGACTGCACATGCGAGCCGTCGCCAGCAACATCGAAGCTGCGGCAGGTGTCGGAATCGACCCGGACCGAATGTATGCACTCACCTGGGCAATGGCGATCGGCATCGCCGGTCTGGGTGGGGTCATGCTCGGGCACTTCACCCCCTCGGTCAACCCTGGACTTGCCGCGATCGGCCTCCGTGCCTTCCCGGCCGCCGCGATTGGGGGATTCACCTCAGTGGGAGGATCAATCATCGGGGGACTAATCGTCGGCGTAATCGAACAACTCACCGGCGGCCACCTCGGCACCAAGTGGCGTGAACCTGTCGCCTTCGGAATCCTGTTCCTCGTCCTCATCTTCAAGCCGACAGGTCTCTTCGGTCAGAAGGACCTGGAGCGGGTATGAGCGACACCACCACTGCCGAAGTTCCAGCCTCTCTGGGCCCTTCGGTCAGACGGACGACTCCTGCCGTGCGAGCACTGCCCTTCCTGGTGGCACTCGCCTCGCCACTGATCCTCGACAACATTGGTTGGAACCCCTTCGGCGGCTGGAAGATCCTCGTCGGACTCATCATCCTGGTGTGCGTCGGCCGGTTTGCGTGGTCCACTGCTGAACGCGACCCCGGCGACCCGCGGCTCGCTCTGAAACTCTGGCACCGACCAGACCAGCGGGCCCTCTCGGCAATGACCTGCCTTGTCATCGTTTCGGTCCCCTTCATACTCGGGACCGACTTCGACCCGCCCATGGACTTCCCTTGGAACACTTGGTTCAGGATCATCAACTACATCATCCTGTTCGCGTTGGGAGCCGGAGCATTCAACTTGCTCGCCGGCTACACCGGGCAGTTGTCAATGGCTCACGCAGCGTTCTTGATGATCGGCACGATGGTCGGCGCGCACATCGGCCTCATCTGGGAGCAATCCTTCTGGCTTTGCCTCCCGATCGCCGCAGTTGCCGGCGCCGCCCTCGGTGCACTCTTCGGAATTCCGGCACTTCGTCTCCGAGGCCTCTACCTAATGTTGGCGACGATCGGCGCCCACTTCATCGTCCTCCTCATCTGGAAGGAGTACATGGTCCACTACTTCGGCTTCGGTGGTGTCCGATTCACCGCCCCTAACCTTCCGTCGTGGTTGCACTGGATCCCCGGGATCAATCCAGAGGACGGGAAGTTCCTCATCAACTCTCAGTTCCGCTGGTTCTGGGTAAACCTGACAATTACCACTTTGGGCCTGCTGTTCATCGTGAATGTCGTGAGGAGCCGAGAAGGTCGAGCATTCGCCGCAGTCCGAGATCGGGACATCTCGGCAACGCTGCTCGGAATCAATGTCGCCAGGTCGAAACTCGTCTCGTTCGCACTGTCATCTGCCATGGTCAGCGTGTCCGGCTGCCTACTCTCCTACTACAACCGGGCACGGAGTGAAGACTCGTTCAACCTCGAACAGGTCCTCGACTACGGCGTCATCATCGTCGTTGGTGGCTTCATGGGAATCCAGGGGGCGATCTTCGGATCTGTTTTCTTCTTCGCGCTCCCCATGTACTTCGAGTGGATGCGGGAAGAGCTGCCCCTCATCAGTAACATTGATTTCTTCAGCCGCTATGCAGGGGAAGTCGACCTTGCAATCCGAGGAATACTCGTCGTCGTCGTACTGGTTTGGAGACCGGATGGGCTCGCCGGACTCTGGCAGTCAGGAAAGAAGCGTCTGTTGCTGCGTTTCAATGACTCCCGGACAGGAACAGTCCAATGAGCAACTCTCTCAAGATCGACGGCTTGAGTGTCTCCTACGGGCCGATACCTGCGCTGCGAAATATCTCCATAGAGGTTCCTACTGGCGGTTTCGTTTCGGTGCTCGGGTCCAACGGCGCTGGGAAAACAACTCTCGTCCGGACCATTACCGGAGTCCTCTACCTGCAGAAGGGCAAGTGCACGTCGGGGTCCATCAAGTTCGGTGACCAGGAGATCACCAGGCAAAATAGTCGAACCATCGTCCGGAGCGGAGTTGCCCAGGTCCCGGAAGGACGGATGCTCTTTCCGCACCTGACGGTGGAGGAGAACTTGCGGTGCGGTGCCGCGTCAAGAAGAGATGCCTCCGGAATCAATGAAACGATCTCCGAGGTGTTTGACCTGTTCCCGCAGTTGGCACCGCTCCGGCAGCGGCAAGCAGGGCTGCTTTCCGGCGGAGAACAGCAGATGGTTGCCGTAGGGCGCGCCCTGATGGCGAAGCCGTCGCTCCTCATCTGTGACGAACTTTCACTGGGCCTCGCTCCCCTGATCGTTCGAGACCTATTCCTTCTACTTGACCGAATCAACAAAGAGGGTGTCGCCGTACTCGCCATCGAGCAAAACGCTCGCATTGCGTTGCAACACAGTCAGTACGCGTACGCCCTCGAGGTCGGAGAAGTCGTGCTGGAAGGCCCTAGTGCAGAGTTGCGTGAGAACCAGGAGGTTCAGGATCTCTACATGGGTGGCGGTGGAGACAGCCGGGAGGCCTACGCGTCCATTCGGCGTGAGGTGGGTCGATGACTGCAGAACCGATTCTCCAAGTAGGGAACCTGACGGTGCAGTTCGGGGGCGTCGTCGCGTGCAACGACCTTTCATTTGAAGTCGCTGAAGGAGAGTTGTTTGCTCTTATCGGCCCGAACGGGGCAGGCAAGACGACCCTGGTGAATGCGGTCACAGGCATCTACGCACCCAGCCCTGGGGCGTCAGTGAAGTTCCGCCAGCGAACCGGTGAGACAATCGAACTTCTCGACTATCGACCACATCAGATCGCTCGGATGGGGATCGCCCGGACTTTCCAGAATCTCGGCGTATTCAGCGCTCAGACCGTCCTCGACAACTTGATGCTCGGACGTTTCATGCATGAGCGGACGAACATCTTCCACTATGGGCTCTTCAGTTCTGTGGCAGTCAAGAAAGAACTTGCAGCACGGAGCGTCTGCCAATCCATCGTTGAGCTTCTCGACCTCGAGTCCGTGCGCGATGAGTTGGTCAGTGAGTTGCCTTACGGCATCCAGAAACGAGTGGAACTTGGGCGAGTGCTCGCTATGGAGCCGCATCTACTCATGTTGGATGAGCCCATGGCGGGAATGAGCGCTGAGGAGAAGCAGGAGATGGTTCGGTACGTCTACCGGATCATGGACGAGTACAAGACCTCGGTGCTCATGATTGAACACGACATGGGAATCATTATGGCCATAGCCGAACGAATCATGGTCCTTGATTTCGGTAGCGAGATTGCGTCCGGACCGGCTGAAGAAATCCAGAACAACCCAGCTGTCATTGATGCATACCTCGGAGCAGAACACTAAGAGCATCAGTTAGGAGTAGGTGCAACGATGGACTCTCAAGCTCCAGCAGTAGAGCTCGCCGATGTCTCCTTAATCTTCGGGGGGGACCACCCCACAGATGAACCGGTTCTTGCAGTTCATGACATCAACCTGTCCATCCCAGCGGGTCAGTTCGTCGCGGTCGTAGGACCCTCAGGTTGCGGAAAGACAACGATCTTGAACATGTTGTCCGGCCTGATTCCAGCCACCAACGGTTCAGTTTGCCGTCACGGCACCGAAGTTGATGGACCGAGCTCGGACATCGGCTACATGTTGGCCAACTCCGCGTTGAGTCCATGGCGAACGGCTCGAAAGAACGTGGAGTTGGGTCTAGAAATCCAGGGTGTTCCCAAAGCCCAGCGGGCCGAGAAGTCGATGGAGTTGCTGCAGCGACTAAAGCTCGAAGGCTTTGCAGATTCCTTTCCTTCTCAGTTGAGCCAAGGGATGAACCAGCGTGTGGCCATTGCCCGCACTCTGGCGTTGGACCCGGATCTCTGGTTAATGGACGAACCGTTCGGCGCCCTGGATGCCCAGACCCGTTTGACGGTGCAAGCCGAGTTCATTGAACTGTGGGAGAGCGAGGGCACGACGGTGATCTTCGTGACCCACGACCTTGAAGAAGCGGTATTGCTGGCCGATCGGGTGATCGTGATCACCGCGAGGCCCGGGCGGATCAAGTCGGACACCATTATTGATCTTCCTCGGCCGAGAATCATCGACGAACTACGTTTTGACGAATCCTTCAAGGAAGCCGAGCACCGAATCTGGAGGGAGCTGCGCGATGAAATCGTCTGAGGAACGGCCACGCGAAGCAGACATGGCCGAAAGCCGAAGATCTGAGAGCGCGCCCGCGATCACCCGGGACGAAGTCAGAGCGATGATGCCCAACGAGTCAATCTGGAGTTACCGGTTACGCAAGTTCGATCCCCGGGTCCAACTTGGCCGACTCGCTCTCATCCTCGGTTCTTGGTGGCTGTGGTGGTCAGAGACCATCTGGAACGGATGGGATGCGATCTCTCTCTTCGGCATCCAACCATTTCCCAACGTCAACCCGGTCTTTCGAGCCTCACCAGGTGCCACATGGGACTATCTCGTCGAGTTCTTGCCAGAGAGCCTGTTCTGGCAAGACGCTTGGGTGACCATGAAAGAGGCGTTGATCGCGTTCGTTATCGCTTCGATACTCGGCATTGCAGCCGGCATCACTTTGGGAAACTTCCAGCGAACCAAAAAGATCTTCGGCCCATTCATCATTCTGATCAACGCCATGCCCAAGATCGCCTTCCTGCCACTCATACTGGTGGTCTACGGCGTCGGCGAAATGTCCAAAATTGTTCTGGCCGTGATCATCGCCTTCTTTATCGTCCAAGTGCCGACCCAAGCCGCAGTGTCTCTAGTGGACTCCGACCTGATCACCGTCGCTCGAACTATGGGGGCATCCAACCGTCAAATCTTCCGTATAGTGACACTCCCGGCAATCAGCCCCGCCATCCTCGGGGCTCTGCGACTAGCTTCGATCATCTCAGTCCAAGGGGCGGTGTTCGGTGAAATCTTCGCCTCGAAGCGAGGTCTGGGCCAACGGTTGATCACTTCAGCGAACATGCTCGACTACAACGGCCTCTTCGCTATCGTCTTCGTGCTCGCTATCTTCGCCTTAATCCTCAACGGAGTGATTGGTCGAGCTGAGAAACACTTCCTCCGCTGGCAGGTCGGTCAACAGTCAACTCAGGTCGTCTCGCTTTAATGGACAACCCAGAAACCACCGTTCTCCTCAGCGGGTTCCTATTTGGTGAAGGCCCCCGGTGGCGCGAAGGACGCCTGTGGTTCTCCGACATGTGGGGCGGCCAGGTCATGTCCGTCGACCTGGCCGGCAACGTGGCACATATGGCGCAGTTCGATCATCCCAGTGGACTGGGATTCATGCCTGACGGATCACTGCTGGTTTCGGTCATGTACGAACGTCGCATCTACCGCATCCGCGGAGGAGAAACCGAGGTCCATGCCGACCTGACGCACATCGCCCACGAGATGACAAACGACATGGTTGTCGACGATGAGGGCCGTGCCTACATCGATACCGACCTGAAGAACGTGGTGTTGGTCGAACCGGACGGACAGTCACGGCTCGTTGCCGAAGGAATGAGCGGACCAAACGGTCTGGCAATCACCCCGGATGGAGAGACCCTCATCGTGAACGAGACAAGGGGCGAAGCAATCCAAGCATTCCCAATACAACAGGACGGGTCCCTCGGAACTCCGCGACTGTTCGCCGGCCTCCCCGGAACTTTTCCCGACGGCCTATGTCTGGACGAGGAAGGCGCTGTCTGGATCGGTAGCCCACCCCTAGATGCCGAACACTACGGAGACGGCCAATTCCTGCGCGTGCTGGAAGGCGGAGAGGTTACGGATCGGATTCCGACTCCTGGCCGCTGGGCTATAGCACCGATGCTGGGCGGACCGGACCGGAAGACGCTCTTCCTTACGACAAGTTCCGTGGAGAACGTCAAGATATTGAAAGAAACTGGCAAGGCTGAGGACGGTCGCATCGAAACTGTTCGCGTGGACGTTCCTGGCGCCGGCCTACCGTGACCTGAACTGCTATCCCCTAGAAATGCTCAGTTGGGTGGGTCAAACGTGATGACCGATCGAGCTTGGTCTCCGGTCCTCATCTTGTCGTAACCCTCGTTGACCTGGACAAGAGTGATTCGTTCAGCCACCAGTTCATCGATCAAAAGACGTCCCTGCTGGTAGAGCTCGACAAAGTAGGGAAAGTCACTCGCCATGTTGCTCGAACCCATACGAACCCCACAGAGCGTCTTGTTCCCCAGCACAAACTCCGTGCCTGGGACCTCTAAGGCTAGGCCGGGTGGCAGTACACCGATCAGGTAGGCCGTTCCACCGTCCGCGGTCATCGCTAGAGCCTGTTCGGACGTCGACTTAAGGCCGATGACTTCGAAGGAATGATCAACTCCTCGACCACCAGTCAGGCTAAGCACAGCCTCCACGGGGTCGCCGTCACCTACATCGACAATATCTGTGGCACCGAATCGTCCAGCCAACTCGAGTTTGGTAGCTTGCAGGTCAACAGCCACTATGCGTCCGGCGCCAGCAAGTCTCGCTCCCTGCACAACGTTGAGACCGACACCACCACAGCCGATCACAGCACAGGTCTCGCCGGGACGGACCCGCGCAGCATTGATCACGGTGCCTACACCGGTTACCACAGCACAACCGATAAGGGCTGCCAGATCGAGCGGCATCCCAGGATCAACCTGCACCGCAGCGGACCGGTGCAAGACCATCTGTTCGGCAAAGCCACTCAGGCCGCCAATCCCGCCAATCGTCGCATCACCCGCTCGGATCTTGGGCTGGTTCTCAGACCGTAGGCCAGGAGAGAGCCTCCGCTCACAGAGCCAAGTTTTCCCTGCTGCGCAACATTGGCAACTGTCGCAGTGCGCGGAGATGCCGGCCACTACATGATCACCGACCTCAAGACCCTGTATCTGAGAGCCCACCTCAAGGACTACACCTGCGACCTCATGTCCGAGGATCACCGGCAAGGATGCCGGCAAGGACCCATCGATTACATGAAGATCGCTGTGGCAGAGGCCCGAACCCACCACACCGACTCGGACCTCGTCCGGTACAGGGTCATCCAACTCCACGCATTCGATCTCCAGCGGCTCCCCAACTGTGCGACATACGGCTGCTTGAATGTCAGTAGGCATCAGCAATCCTCTAGTTCATTCTTGACAAAAGTCGGCACTGCCTGAACGCGACTGTATATTCCCACAAAGGGAGAAGCGTCTTCCCAGCATTCCCTCATGGCCAAATAACCCAGTGGGTCGAGCAGCGTCGGAAGTTCAAGACGATCGCTATCTGCTTCGATCGCCCCCACATCCGACCTCCTTAGTGGTCGCGAACACGCCCGCCGCTACCGTGCGATTGGTTTATCAGATGTTGCAACTCCCGACCCCTATGAGTTCAACCAAGAGTAGCTCCGGAGGAAACTATTGAACGGAGAGCACCTACGCGAGTTGGAAGGTCGCATCCGACTGCTAGAAGACAAGGACGACATCAGGGAACTCGCTGTCCGCTGCGGCAATTGCATCGACCGCAGGGACCCGGTCGGCCTGCGTTCAGTATTCACCGAAGATGTCCGTTTCTATTCCAAGAACGGAAGCTTGGATTTGAACGGAGTGGACGAGGCCGTCGACTTCTTGACCAGCCAGCTGAACGAGGTTTCAAAAAGAAGCCTGCATGTTCAGCATGGACACGTCGTCGACCTTGATCCCGAAGATCCAGACCTCGCGACCGGGACACAATTCGGACACTCCGAGGGAGTAGCCCAAGACCCGCGAGTGGGAGTAAGGCTGGCTGCGGTTCGGTACGAAGACGTCTATCGCCGCGTTGAAGAGCGCTGGAAGATCGCCGAACGATGTGTCTCGTTCTTCTATAAGGTTGAAGCCTCGAACTACATACAGGACGTCGCATCCGATACGCCAGTCCAGGGCCCTGCAAGTCTCCCAGCCGACTTCTAGAGAGATTCCCGAAAGACCTGGGCCGCTATTGGTTCACGACCGGTTGATCCAACAACTGTTTGAGCACGGGTTCCGAGCTCACCTCAACAATCTCGGACAGCCGTACGACCCCAGAGAGAAAACCGATGACTGAGACCTACAAGAAACTGGTTGGCAACGGCTATTCAAGAGACTTCCGATCAATCGCCGAGGTAGTGGAGAGTGAACTGGTCGACCCTGGAGACGGAGAAGTTCTCGTCAAGAACCACTTCGGGGGAGTCAACGCATCAGACATCAACATCACTGGCGGGGTGTACTTCTCCGATGGCATCTTCCCATACGACCTCGGATGCGAATCTGCTGGAGAAGTGGTTGCTGTCGGCCGAGACGTTAGCGATTTACACGAGGGCGACCTTGTCGTATCGCCCTACTTGGGAAGCGCCTATACCGAGTACCTCTACCGGGACCCATCAAGACTCGTAAAGGTTTCGAACATCTCTCCGGGAGTTATGAGCGCAATAAATGCGGGGTGTACGGCATCAATTGGTCTCGAGGTTGTCGGTGAAATGGGCTCTGGAGAGACCGTCCTGGTCACTGCCGCTGCTGGTGGCGTGGGGAGCTGGGCCGTTCAACTGGCCAAACTTGCCGGCAATCACGTCATTGGTACCTGCAGCACAAGAGAAAAGGCCGCCCGTTTGAAGACTCTGGGGTGCGACCACGTCGTCCTCTACCGAGACGAGGACCTTGGCGCGGCACTAAAGGACGAGTACCCGGACGGAGTCGACCTGATTTTCGAGCAGGTAGGCGAAACCACCTTCGACGCCTGCGTTGACAACGTGGCGCGACGAGGTCGGATTCTGATTTGTGGATTTATTTCCGAATACCAGAACGGTCCTCAGGAAGTGCTGGCACCACGGATCTACCACAAGCTCCTGTGGAAGTCCGCCCAGCTAAAAGGGTTCCTGCACTCCGACTGGCCGGATCGCTTCCCAGAACACCTTTCCCGCAACATTCAACTGATCGAAGACGGTTTGATCGACCCACAAATTGATCCTCAGCCCTTCGTCGGTATTGCTGAGGCGGCAGATGCAGTCGAGTATCTCCACGGTGGGAGAAACACTGGGAAGGTAATCGTGCAATACCGGTGATCAGAGCGTGGGGGGGACCGAACCCATGGTCGAACTCAGCCATCCGATGGATTGACCAGCGCTTCAAAGTTCATTCGGGCCAGATCGCCTGGATTCGGCGACGGGTTCCGGTCCGCTTTTAGATCTTCAGATCGAAGAAGCGCTATGGGGACCGTCACATCGTGGGTAAGTACCCAGAATCTCCGCGCACGTACCGCCTCTACGACCTGGCTCGCCACTAGGGCCGGCTCTATTCCTTGTTCCCTCACTACCTCGCCGAAGGAACTCTGAATGTCGTCGGCATTCTCGTCAATCTCGACCCAATCCGGACGAAGTCGAGCAACATCAGAAATGGCGGTCAAAACGGCGTTGGGACACAGGCAGGACACACCGATTGGGGTGTCTTCCAATTCGCGGTAAAGAGCCTCAGATAGCCCTACTACCGCATGCTTGCTGGCCGCATACATCCCGCACATGACGTTGGTCGCCAAACCAGCTTGTGATGCCGTGTTCACGATGTGCCCGATGCCGGCTTCCACCATCCGGGGGACGAACGCCAACACCCCATGAGCCACACCCAGGACGTTGACGTCAAAGGTCCACTTCCACTGCGAAGGAGTGGTCTGCAATATCGGCGCGGCAGGTGCAACACCGGCGTTGTTGCAAAGGACGTGCACTGTCTCGTAACGGTTCCACACCGAATCAGCTAGTCCTAGGACTGCCTCCGAGTCAGTCACGTCGCAAACCTGGCCTTCGACCCGGTTTCCGGCACTGGCCGACAGGCGATCTACTTGGGCCCTCAGAGCCGATTCGTCCACATCTGACAGGACCACCGTCATCCCAGCGTCGAGAAAGGCCTCGCCAATGGCCAGGCCGATTCCCGATGCGCCTCCGGTTACCACGGCTACCCGGCCGCCAAGATCCTCAAGCATGGCAACCGCTGCCCTTAACGGACATTGCCCTGTCCGCCGTCAACGGGAATGAGTTGACCGGAAATAAAGCGGGATGCGTCAGAGGCCAGAAAGACCATGACGGGCCCAAGGTCCCGATCCGGGTCTCCGTATTCCTGGCCCAGAGCAATGCTCTGTTCGTTCCGCCAGTACTTCTCGGTCAGCTGTTCTTCGCTGATCCCCTCCTTGGCTGCTAGGAACATCGGTGTCCTGATGGCCGGAAGGACGGCGTTTACCCGAACGTTGTCTGCACCCCATGTTCCTGCTGCTGTGCGTGTCCAAGCGTGAACAGCGCCTTTCGTTGCGGAGTACGCAGCGGCACCCGGTTCTGGTCGTTGTCCGGAAATGGAGCCGAAGTTGACGATGGCTCCACCACCGGCACTCTTCAAGTACTTGTGTGCCGTTTGGTTCGTGAGCATGGTGCCACGGACGTTCACTGCGAACAGGTGGTCCCAGTCGTTAGCACTGACCTCACTAGCGGAATTGGCTGCATGGATGGCTGCCGGATGTGCCAACGCGTCCAACCCGCCCATCAAATCCACAGCCGCGGCGAACGCTCCTTGCACCCGATCGGTGTCGGCCACATCAACTGGGAGGAAGGTGACGGTTCCCGAGCCCTCGGCATTGGAGCAAACTTCGCTCCCGGCTATCTCGGAAATATCCATGCCCACGACCTGAGCGCCGGCTTTCACGTACGCCCTGACAGTCGCGGCTCCCATACCGCTCGCACAACCAGTGACGATGATTCGCTTTTCCGTAAGGTCCATGGCCTCGGTGTCTACCGGATCAGAACCCATTTCCCATCAGTCGCTCGTTCCACCATGCATTCAGCCGGTCCTGGAAGGCCGCAGCCATCTTGGTTGGCAGGTTGGGAAAACCGTGCGGTGAATCAGGGAAAACTGCAAGATCCACCGGCCGTTCGTCAGCAAGCAGGCGGGCACCTAGGAATAAGGAGTCGTCGCGAAAGTGGTCATTTACGCCGACAGAAACCAGAGCAGGGGGAAGATCCGATAGGTCGGCATACAACGGCGAAACATCGGGATGTCGACGCTCCTCTTCTGACATCCCAGGGGTGAATGCTTCGACGAACATCCGGATTCCCTCAGGATCCAGCAGATCCTCATGCCCACCGTTATCACGTTGGCTCGGTGTGCCGTTCAGGTCATAGATCCCAAAGGTCAGGTTCAAGCCGTGGAGCTGACCACCGAGGCGGCCCCGAATCCGGTTGGCGGTCACAAGCGCCAGATGGGCGCCTGCTGACTCTCCTCCAACAAACATACGGTCAGAGCCGAACTCTTTCGCACCCTCTGAAAGCAGCCAGACCGCAGCAGCTTCACAGTCGTCAACAGCAGCTGGATACGGGTCTTCCGGCGCCAGTCGATAGTCGATGCTGACCACCGCCAGACCGTGGTTCCGAGCAAGTGCTTCATTTTGCGGATCACCCATTTCAGGTCCACCGAGGATCCAGCCACCTCCATGAATATGGAGAAACAAACCGCGAGCGGCACCTTCCGGGGAGAAGACACGGAGCCGTAGAGCACCGCCAGGGCCTTCGATTTCACGGTCCTCTGCCAACTCGGAAGGTCCAATAAGCGCCTGAGACGCCCTTTCTGCAAAACGCTCCCGAGCTTCGCTTGCTCGGGTGAATAGATCGCCCGCGGAATCGATACCGGACCCAAAGATGCCTCGGGCTTCAGGTAGAAGCCCGAGAACAGAACGAGCCTCGTCTCTGTGTGATTCGATTTCGTCTGCCCAGAGCCTCATCTGCTGGCTCCCCAAATCTCCAACAAAGAGAACTGCACCGGCTCCGCCCCGCCACACCGATCTCTAGCGAACAGGCCGTACATCGTTCTGATCGTCGGGGCCTAACGAGATTGAAGGACGAAGCCTTCGTATCCGTTATTGGCAACTTCATCGCACTTCGCCCGGTAGTTCTGCAGACCTCCTAGAAAGAAGGCAAGACCTGCTGGCTTGCCGGGAATGTTCTCCCCTGTCCACCAGGACTTGGTTGAACCAACAATGAGATTCTCTGCCACCTCGTCAACCTGCTGGGTCCAGTCGTCCTCAGCTTCTGGATTTGCATCAATGTGGTTGAAGCCGTGTTCGGTCATGTAGGCCAGACAGTCTTTGATCCAGTCAACGTGTTGCTCGATGGCGAAGATGACATTGCTGAATACTGAGGGACTTCCCGGACCCGTGATCATGAAAAGGTTCGGGAAACCTGATGCGACAAGGCCAAGAAATGCGGTCGGTCGAGTAGCCCATTTATCTCCTAGTAGCCGCCCGCCAACTCCTTGGATGTCCATCGCCAACAACGGGCCGCTCACGCCGTCGAAACCTGTTGCATAGACGAGCACGTCGAGCTCAATCTCGTCACCACCGGCACGAAGACCGGCAGGGGTGATCGCCTCGATCGGTGATGTTCTCGCGTCCACAAGGGTGACGTTGTCCCTGTTGTAGGTCTCGAAATAGTCAATACCAACGATCAAACGTCTTGAACCGATGGGATGATCGATGGTCAACAGCTTGTCAGCGACCTCCGGGTCGTTGACGGCTTCACTGTTCTTTGCAATCACGAACTCGCCAAGAACCCTGTTGGCCTCTAGGTTTGTACCGGTATCGCTAAAAGCCCTGTTCAAGGCAACAGGGCCGCCGACCTCCCAGCCGTCTTCAAACACTTCTCTGCGGGTCTCGGCATCCAACTCCAGCAGGGGAGGCGGATCGGGAGGAAAGCCGGACATGCCAACCGCGTTCGCCAACTTCTCTTCCAATCTCTGGTGGAAAGTGGCCTTTATCTCTCGACGCTCGTCTTCGCCAAGCAGGTGGTTTTGGGCTGGTATCACGTACTGCGCGGTGCGCTGGAAGACATATAGGTGTTCAGCCTCCTGCGCAATCTGAGGGATCGCCTGTATCCCGGTCGAGCCGGTTCCGATCACGCCGACCCGCATGTTTGTCAGATCGACGCCTTCGGCCGGCCAAGCATTGGTGTGGTACTGCTGTCCAGCAAACGTCTCAACGCCGCTGATCTTTGGCGTGAACCTCTCGGATAGAGCACCTACCGCGCTTACCAGGTACCGGGCCGCAATCGTGGCGTCCTTCGACAAACGAAGAAGCCACTTATTCTGCTCCTCATCAAAGCAGGCCTGATCGACACGCGTTCCGAACTCGATATCTCGACGGAGATCAAACCGGTCAGCTACGTGATTCAGGTAGCGCTCTATTTCAGGCTGGGTGGGATATCGCTCTGTCCAGTCCCACTCTTGGGCAAGTTCTTCGGAGAACGTGTACGAGTAGTCCCAACTTTGAACATCACATCGGGCACCCGGGTAACGGTTCCAGTACCAGGTTCCACCTACTCCATCTCCCCTTTCGAAGGCCTTGACGGATAGACCGATTTCTCGAAGTCGATGGATCGCGTAGAGCCCGGCGATGCCCGCCCCTACGACAACCGCATCGAACTCTTCTCGGGACACTGTGATCCTCTCCCGGGGGTCAAACTGACGGTTAGCCGTCTATTGGAAGCCCTCTCGACGACATTATCCTCAGATCGAGTTTGGCGATTCGAGTTCAGGCTTGTCGCGCTCCGTCAGGAGCCATCCACCCCACTCGATGTCGCTGGTCATCTCAACACTTGGGACTAGAGTTAGAAGCCGTTTGCATAGACCTCGTGCTCTACTGCCCTCAACTCCCCGAATCGGGCACGCAGGTCGTGACGACGCCCGCGATCTAGAGCCAGATTCACCAGCTCGTGTGGATCTTCTTGAAGGTCATAGAGCTCATGGTCATGCTCGTCAAAGGCTGCACCGCGCCCAAAGAGCATCTCGTCGCCGCTGAGCTTGGCACCCGCGGCGTCGTAGCCACCGCCGATGCCGTAATAGCGGCAGTACTTGTACCGACCATCGAAGATCCCCGAGCTCGCATACCGGGAGCGTTCAACACCTTGAAACCACGCCCACTCCTGCGAGAACAGCACGTAGTCGCGAATCTTTGAGGTGGGGTCCTCAAAGAGCGGCGCCATCGAACTGCCTTGCAATGTGGGGATATCAGCGGTGTTCACACCAGCGAACTCGGCGATCCCACGTGCCAGGTCCACAGCGGAGGTCAGAGCATGGGTAGTTGTCGCCGACTTTGTAATTCCGGGGGCCACGATGTACAGGGGAACACGCATGGTTTCCTGATAGTTCCAAGGACCTTTTGAACGCAGCCCGTGGGAACCACACTGGTCGCCGTGGTCGGCGGTGAAGATGACGATGGTGTCGTCCCAACCTCCTATGTCGTCCATCGCACTCAGGATCAGGCCGAGGTTTTGGTCACTCAGTTCATGAAGTTTGACGTAGTAGTCGAGTTGTCGTAGCCAAATATCGGGGTCGTCGCGTTCGATGCCCATGAAGGGGTAGCGGTTCATCCACCCGGTCATGAAACTCCGATGAACCTCAGGCTTGGTGTGAAGGTCATCGTCGAAGTTCGCCGGCAGGTCGGTGAACCAGCGATCTATCTCGTGGACAAATGGCGGAAAATTGTCAGCCCGACCCCAGTCCCTTGTGCTCAAGATGCTCTGTGCGAGTTCATAGGCATCGGGTTCCCGTTCCCGGTACCACGGCTGGTCGATCGGATACCACATGATGTCGTGAGGGTTGACCAGCCCGACCGTCAGGAACCACGGGTCGTCATCGTTGCCATGAGACCGGATCCAATCCGCAGCGCTGCGGGCAATCGGCTCGTCGTATTCCGTCCCACTCCCGGCGAGACCCCAGAACATCTGGTCGTTACCTTCCCAGTCGCTGTAGCCGTAGGCCTCCATATCGGGGTCCGGCCGACCCTCGAGATGCCATTTCCCCTTGAAAGCGCTGGTGTAACCCTGCTCTCTGAGCAACTTGCCCAACGTCAAAGCGTTAGTAGAAAGTTCGGTGTTGGTCGGAAACGAAGAGTTCTCCGATACACCATGCTCTGCGAGGTATTGACCGGTGAACAGAGTGGCTCGTGATGGCGAGCAGGGCGATGTGTGCGTGTAGTGATTGGTGAACTCAAGGCCATTGTCGATAAGGCGTTGCCGCGACGGAAGGTTCACGCCCTCTGGTAGCCAGTCGCGTTGACGCTCCTGGTCGCTCACGACGAAGAGGATGTTCGGTCGGCTCATCAGGCGACAATACCAAAAAAGAACAGCGACGGTAGAGTCCGCGATCGTCGCCAGGGTCAGGAAACCACGATGAGATTCACCGACCACACCTCGGATCTTCCAAAGCTAGGGCTGATGTTGCCCTATGAGGGTGACGTCTCGGCCGAAGGACTCGTCCAGGTTGCCAGAGTCGCTGAGTCATCGGGCCTCGACTCGGTTTGGGTCGGTGATCACATCGCTTTCCCGGTGGAAATGAACTCGATCAACCCGACAATGTCGACCGGCAAGTACCCGTACCCACTTGACAACCCGCGCCTTGAGGCTTTTACCGCTTTGGCATTCGTTGCCAGCACAACCTCAACGATCAGACTTGGTGTCAACGCATGCGTCATTCCTTACAGAAATCCGCTTCTCCTCGGGAAGGTTGTGTCAACACTCGATCATCTTTCCAATGGGCGCGTGGTGTTCGGTGCCACCCTCGGTTGGTGCAGCGAGGAGTTTGAGGCACTCGGGGTTGAATTTGATGCGAGACGCCGAAGACTCGACGAAGGCATTGAGATCCTTCGCCTTCTCTGGGAAGAAGAACAGCCCTCCTACGAAGGAGAGACATCCTCATTCAAGGCTGTTCACATGCAGCCGAAGCCCCAGCAATCACCAATACCAGTATTTTTCGGAGGGCACTCCCGTCCGGCGCTTCGACGCGCCGCTGCCTTTGGGGACGGCTGGCTTTCAATACGACTGCCTCCTGAGGAGTTGAGGGAATACGTCGACTTCCTCAAAGAAGAGCGGGGAAAATCCCATCGGGCCGACCAACCGTTCACAGTCAGCACGAACTTTCCAGCACGAGTCGGAGCCAACAACGATGGGGCCAATCTATCCGACCATGACGGAACTATTAATGCCTTGAAGGAACTAGGGGAAGCAGGTGCCGATCAAGTCATCGTCGTCGTCACCTCTCACGACCCCGATGAGTTGACGGAGGCAGCAAGTCTCCTGGGATTGGTCCAAGACAGCCATCAGGACTAAGACGTCCTACAGCAGGGTGGCTGCACACCAGCTAGCAAGAAACTCTTTAATCAATACGACGTCGGACTTGAACCAGCACAGTCCCATTACTACCCTCTGACCAACCAAGCTTTTAGTCAGTCCGTGTGGCCAACCGGGTTGCACCACGCCTGGTTGCAAAAGCGGGCAACAGTTCGTTCTTGCAGAGAACACTAATAGAGGGGAAATGTCTTCATGACAAAGCGAATCATTGTTGTCCTTGCCGCATTGGCAATGGTGACATCAGCCTGCGGATCGGATGACAGCGACACTGCATCAAGTGGCAGTGCTGCTGCTACAACCGCTGCTCCGGCGACAACCGCTGCTCCGGCGACAACTGCTGCTCCGACGGCACCAGTCGAGGTGACGCTCAACAGCAGCCCTGGCGACGGCATCACCGATGACGCCATCAAGGTTGGCTGGATCGGCGACCTGACAGGTCCGACTGCGTCGGCCCAGGCGTTCAACGCTCATGGTTCACAGGCCTACTTCGAGTGCTCGAACGCCGACGGCGGCCTCTTCGGTCGCATGTGGGAGTTCTTCGCTGAGGACGACGGCTACAACGCCGAGAAGTCAGCTATCGCACTCACCAAGTTGATCGAGGACGAAGAGGTCATTGCCCTTGTCGACCTTGGTGGTTCCGGCCAGGCCGCCCAGGCCATTCCGGAACTCGAGGCCACGGGTGTTCCGGTTATCGGTCCTCCCCAGACCGTTGACCCGACGCTTGGTAGCGGTCAGTTCTTCCACAACATTGTTGCCTACGGCGACCAGGCCGACATCTTCGTCGGTGAGGCTGCCAACAGGCTCGGCGACGCGTCCAACGCTGTCGTGATGGGCATCGTGCTTGAGGTCCCATCGGGCACCGAGTACGCCAGTTACGTGCAGGATTCGGTGATCGCTGCTGGCGGCACCTACGTCGGCACCGAGTACGTCGGCCTGCGTGTCCAGGAAGCAACCGCCCAGATCCTCAAGCTGCAGTCAGCGATTGATCAGTACGGCGTGAACATGGTCGCCCTGCATGGTGCGCCGTATCACAACGAGTTGGTGCTCAAGGCCATGTCGGCTGCCGGCATCACCGATATTCCGGTGGTCGGTATCCATGGCGTGGCGTCGAACTCGATCTTTGAGAACTCGCCTGAGGACGTCACTGACGACACCTACGGCGTGCACTCGTTCAAGACGTCATCTTCTGACATCGAGGCTGCTGCGATGATGACGCGTTCTGACCACCTGTCCGTCTACCCCTGTGAGTACAAGGTCAACAACTTCGCCCACGGCTTCGTCAACAGTTACATCCTGCATCAGGCCATTGAGAAGGCTGCTGCCGCTAACAATGGTGACGTGACCCGCGCTTCCTTGACCAAGGCATTGCAGGGCAAGTTCGACACCATGGGTATCTCGTGTCCGATCGACTGGACGACAAGCAACCACAGCCCATGTGGTGCACCGTTCACGATGGATCGTGCAACCGGTGGCATGGTGCCAGCCGGCGAGTTCAGCGAATACGCCGAATTCCTTGACGGCGTCTACGGCATCGACCCGGTCACCTTCGAGGTGGAGATCGCCATTAACAGCAGCCCTGACGACGGCATCACCGATGACGCCATCAAGGTTGGCTGGATCGGCGACCTGACAGGTCCGACTGCGTCGGCCCAGGCGTTCAACGCTCATGGTTCACAGGCCTACTTCGAGTGCTCGAACGCCGACGGCGGCCTCGGTGGTCGCATGTGGGAGTTCTTCGCTGAGGACGACGGCTACAACGCCGAGAAGTCAGCTATCGCACTCACCAAGTTGATCGAGGACGAAGAGGTCATTGCCCTCGTCGACCTTGGTGGTTCCGGCCAGGCCGCACAGGCCATTCCGGAACTCGAGGCCGCCAACGTTGCAGTTATTGGTCCTCCACAGACCATTGACCCGACGCTTGGCAGCGGCCAGTTCTTCCACAACATTGCTGCCTACGGCGACCAGGCCGACATCTTTGTCGGCGTGGCTACCAAGAGGCTCGGCGACGCGTCCAACGCTGTCGTCCTAGGCATCGTGCTTGAGGTCCCATCGGGCACCGAGTACGCCACCTACGTCCAGGATTCGGTGACCGCTGCAGGCGGCACCTACGTCGGCACCGAGTACGTCGGCCTGCGTGTCCAGGAAGCAACCGCCCAGATCCTCAAGTTGCAGAAGGCAATTGATCAGTACGGCGTGAACATGGTTGCCCTGCACGGTGCGCCGTACCACAACGAGTTGGTGCTCAAGGCCATGTCGGCTGCCGGCATCACCGAAATTCCGGTGGTTGGCATCCATGGCGTAGCGGCAAACTCGATCTTTGAGAACTCGCCTGAGGACGTCACTGACGACACCTACGGCGTGCACTCGTTCAAGACGTCGAACTCCGACGCTGCAGGTGCATCCGAATTGAAGCGTTGCGCCGACTTGGCCGGTTACCCCGGCGAGGACCTGGTGAACAACTTCTCGCACGGATTCGTCAACAGCTACATCCTGCATCAGGCCATCGTGAAGGCCGCTGAGCAAAACAGTGGGAACGTGACCCGGGCGACCCTTACCAAGGCGCTGCAGAGCAAGTTCGACACCATGGGCCTTTCCTGCAACATCGACTGGACGACTAGCAACCACAACCCATGTGGTGCACCGTTCACAATGGATCGTGCGACTGGCGGCATGGTGCCAGCCGGCGAGTTCAGCGAATACGCCGAATTCCTTGACGGCGTCTACGGCATCGACCCGGTCGTGTTCGAATACGAGCTGGCCATTGGTGATCCTGAGCGTTCCCTGGCCCGATTCTGCAGCTCACCGTCGTTCGGATCTATGGCTGAGAAGCTCACCAGGGATCTTGGCCTATTAGAAGCTCGCGGGATCACAATGGAAGCAGTCCAGTGCAGTTCGGGTCCAGCGAATGCTGCCGCGTTGATTGCCGATGAGGTTGACTTCGTCAACAACACACCGGACAACATGCTAGGTATCCGCAACGCGGGCTTTGACGTCGTCATGTTCGCTCAGTCCATCGACTACCACTTCTTCGACATTGTGGTTTCGACTGGTGGTGCTGTTCCGACGATGGACTGCGACCAGGGCGACTGGGAGTGCGCTATGGCTGCCCTCAACGGCACCACTGTTGGTGTCGTGGCACGGGGTGCAGCTGCTGAGCAGATTGCTCGACAGTTGCTTGACTCGGCTGGCTTCGACCCAGAGGACACGACGTACGTTGCTACCGGTCTGGCTGCTGGTTCCATCGCTGCGATGGCTTCCGGTGAGGTCGACTGGTGCATCTGCTTCGAACCGGGACTGTCGACTCCGACGCTGACCGGTGTGGCCTATTCGCCGTTCTCGCTACGAGCTGGTGACGGCCCGGATGCGTTGAAATGGCCTTCGCTTGTCCGCACGACCTCACGGGTCCTGATCCAGGAAGCCCCGAACTTTGTCCGCCACTACTCAGCGGCGACATCCGAGGCTGCCGAATGGATGCGGAACAATCGCGATGAGACGATTGCCAAGATCGCGGAGTACCTAAGCGGCGGTGACGCTGACTTGGCTGCGGCAATCTATGACAACAACATTGCGAGCCTCACCAAGACTGGCGTGATTGACCGTGCGGGAATCGAAAACAACATTGCGTATGCGCTCGGTCGAGGAATCATCGCTGAGACAATGTCGTTCGACGACGTCGCGGTGAACCTCGAGGACTAAGACCAACAGTTGACCTCTCTTTAGGGAGGCAACGATCAGAACGGTTAGAGAGGCCGGGGCCAAAGGCCCCGGCCTCTCTCCGTAACCGACAAGACAGGGTTCCTGAAAGCTGGTTAACCGTGGACAACCTGCGCGAAAAGGTGGCAGTGATCACTGGGGGTGCCTCTGGCATGGGCTTGGCATTTGCTCACCGCTTTGCCGCCGCCGGAATGCATCTGGCGATTGCTGACATTGAGACCCCGGCCCTTGAATCGGCAGTAGGTGAACTACATGCGGCTGGGGCCGAGGTGATCGGGGTTCGATGCGACGTCTCCGAGGCCGAATCCATGCAAAATGTGGCCACTGAGGTCTACGACGTCTACGGCGCCGCCCATGTGATCTGTCTGAATGCCGGGGTAAGCGCACCCGGAACGATGGCTGAACTCAAGCTCATCGACTGGGAGTGGGTGCTGGGTGTAAATCTCTGGGGCATAATCCACGGCATTGATGCGTTTCTCGACAAAATTATGATCGAAGATGAAGGTCATTTCGTTATCACCACCTCAGTAATGGGACATACCTGCTACCCCACCTCCGGCCCCTATACGGCAACCAAGCACGCCGCGGTTTCAATAGCCGAAACGCTCTACAACGAGTTGTCAGCCGCAGGCTCACAGGTGGGAGTCACCGCTCTTTGTCCCGGGCTCGTGAATACCCAAATCGTCGATTCCATCCGAAACCGACCAGAGCACCTCCGGGACCGTGCTGCCGCACTTCCCTCTGATGAAGACCAAAGAGTCCGTGAAGCAATTCTTAAGGAGTTTGCCACCATAGCCCTCGAGTCAAGCGAAGTTGCCGATCTGGTGCACGACGCGATACTTGACGACACTTTCTGGGTATTTACCGACAACCGGCATGATGAGAGCATCAGTCGTCGCCATGCAGAGATCCGGGAGCGAAAAAATCCCTCACAGGCGGTATCACTACTTGAAGAAGCTTTCGGTGCTGATTGGAATTCATACCAACACACTGCTGACCCCCGCTAGAAATAACTGCTGAATCAAACTCGATACGCGAAAGCATGACCATGTTGCCGAACAGCCATATTTCTGGTGTCTATCAAGTCGCCTTAGTCGTCCATGACGTTGAATCAACCATGAAGTGGTATGCCGACGAGATCGGAATCGGTCCCTGGCGGGTCGCGCTCCTTGAACCGCCGCGCCTAACGGATATGCGACTTCGCGGAGAGTCGGTTGAGTTCAGTTTCAAGTACGCCGTTGCGTGGACGGGTGACACGATGTGGGAGATCATTGAACCCGTCGATGGGCCATCGATTTACAAGGAGTTTCTTAAGGATCATGGTGAGGGAGTCCACCACGTCCTCGTGCAGCATGAAGGACTCGACTTCGACACCGCACTTGAACATTTTGGCAATCGGGGCTGCCCACCGGCCATGGAAGGTCGCATAGGAGACATCCGCTTTGCCTACCTCGAGTCTGAAGGACCGCTCAAGACCACACTCGAGATTATTGATCGTCCACCAGATTCGGAACCCATCACGCCGGATTACTGGTACCCGGCTGAACCGACAGACGGGGTCTAACTCCGAACAAACAACTTGAGCCCGAATCTAGGCGGCAGTCATCCCACCATCGATGGGTACAACCACACCAGTGGTCCACGCCGATTCATCTGATGCCAGATAGAGCGCAAAATTGGCGATGTCCTCAGTCATCCCCACACGCCCAATCGGATAGCGAAATAGCGATTGTTCAAGAAGTTCTTCGTATGTCGGGTTTGTACCCGCTTCCGCCGTAGCAGCAAATCCGCCCCTCGCCATATAGGTCTTTTCCACTAAGGGTGTCGGTACGGTCCCAGGACAGATGGCATTCACTCGTATCTTCGAGGGTCCGTACTCGACGGCCATCTGCTTGGTCAGACCGATCACACCGGCTTTCGCCGCCGCATAGGAAACGATCCCCGGGACTCCAACCAGACCACCGACACTTGCCTGGTTGATGATGGAACCCCCACCGGCTTCAATCATTCCGGGCAGGCATGCTCGACTGCAGAGCCAAACAGACGTGAGGTTGACAGCGATCACCTTTTCCCATTCGGCAAGTGTCAGGTCTTTGGCATTGCCAGAACCGGCAATGCCCGCGTTGGAGTAGAGGACCGTCACCACTCCAAATGCATCACTGGTTTCAGTGACCATCTGTTTGACCAGCTTCTCGTCAGTGACGTCGACTTCACAGGCGACAGCCAGACCGCCGGAATCCTGAATTTCTTCAACAGTGGCATCGAGTCCATCTCGATCCCGGTCAGCGCATCCGACCTTCGCTCCTTCGGCCGCGAACCGAATAGCCGCCGTGCGACCGATGCCGGAACCGGCACCGGTCACGATCGCCACCTTGCCAGCAAGTCGATCTCCCATTGTCATAGAACCTTTCTCTTATTTGGTTTCAACCAGATCTGAAGCACTAACTGGAACAGTCGCTAGCGGAGTGAGGCAACTGGACAAATCACTCGCGTGATAGAAAATCCGCAATAGCCCTTCGGGTCGATTCATCCTCAAAAGTCCCCGCTGTGGCGATCACTGCTTCGTCTATGCCTCTTCCGGAATCACGGTTCAAATGGCGTTTGATGGCCTCGAGTGCGTGACGGCTGTGGCAGGCAACCGACAAGGCAAGATCGTGGGCGGAGGTAATGAGATCATCGTCTTCGACGACGTCAATCACGATGCCAATCTCTTGAGCGGTTGTGGCATCAACTTCTTCAGCGGTCAAAGCCAACCGCATCGTCCAGGGAAGGCCGATTTTCGCGGAAGCCCGAGTAATGCCAAACCCGGGCATGAGGCCATGGTCGACTTCGCGAAACGCGAAACGGGCGCTGGTTGACGCAACCGCCATGTCACAGGCCATCGTGATCTCAAGGCCTCCTCCGTGTGCGATGCCGTGTACCGCAGCGATGACCGGAACTACACATTCTTGGATTGAATGGAACGCAGCGAAGACTGCCCCTACGTGCTCCTCGGCGCGTTCCCTTGACTCGGTCAATGTGGGGAAGGTGGCAATGTCGCCTCCTGCCGAGAACGCCCTCCCCTCTCCCCTGATGACCACGCAGTTGACTTCAGTGTCCGAACTCAGTTGGCCCATCAACTCTGCCAACTGGTCGACGAAGGGCCGGTCCATGGAGTTGAGCTTCTCAGGGCGGTTCATCACCAGGTGAGCAACTCGTCCAGCATGCTTTTCGAGCAAGAAGCGTTCTTCGGTTTGTCCGGACATGATTCGTTCCTCCTCAGCCCGGCCCTAGCCTCAACCCAGCATCGAGGCGGATGGTCTCTCCGTTGAGGAAAGTGTTTTCCATGCAGTGAACAACAAGGTTGCCGACGTCATCTGGTCGGCCCAGACGCTTCGGGAAGACATTCCCTGAGACGATGGAGTCAATGGTCGCCTGATCCAAGGTGTCTAGCATCGGTGTGTCCATTGTTCCTGGACAGATGGACAAGACCCTCACTCCATGTAGGCCAAGGTCTCGCGCCAAGGGCGAGGTAAGCCCAATAACGCCTGCTTTCGACGCTGCATAGGAGGCCTGTCCAATCTGTCCTTCGAATGCAGCAATGGACGCTAGGTTGACGATCAGGCCCCGTTCTCCTTCTTCCGATGGTTCGTTTCTCGCCATGGCCGCGACGACGTGGCGGACTACATCGAAGAGTCCAACAAGGTTGATGTCGATGTGCTTCTTGAAATGATCGAGTGAATGCGGTTCTCCGTCTCGGGAGATCACTCTCTTGCCAAAACTGATTCCGGCACAGCTCACGAGCAGATCGAGTCGACCGTGTGCCTTGACCGCTGCTGAAACCGAATTTTCGACCTGTTCCGTATCGGTGACATCGCAATGGTGGCAGGTAACCAAATCTCCGAACTGATCGACCAGAGTTCCGGCCCCCTCAAGGTTCTGGTCCAGAACTGCCACGTGTCCACCACGTTCGAGGAGGCTACGAGCGACTCCAGCTCCGAGCCCTGAGGCACCTCCCGTCACCAGGCCGACCGAGCCTTCGACCTTCATTCTTCTTCACTTCCTGATGTCGTCGATATCACTTCTTGACCGAACCTACGAAGAGCTTCACAGGTTGCCTCGTGGCTGGGACCCTTCGGATGTCGAAACCTGAGCGCCAAGTATTGCACTCCTGTCAGGTTCCTCCATTGCTCGACGGTATGGCGCAAGAGCTCTCCGTCTCCTACCAGAAACCTCCCCGGTGACAGCAGGTCGAAGGTGAGTTCTGAAAGTGAAAGTGAAGCTGTCGCCCACGCTTCGAATTGAGACCGATATGCGCCGACGTTGTAGTAGAACCGATGCACGGCCACTGCAGATTCAGCCCACTCTCTGACGGCGGACTCATGGTCGTTGGCAATCCAGGCTTCCCTGAACATGCCGACCGCTGGTGTGGTGGCGTGGACGCCGCAGCGTTCTCGATAGTTCTCTGCCAACTCGGCGATCACTGCGACGTGTCGCTGTGGGTCGGCCAACCAAAGGTCGCCGAATCGAGCTGCACGGTCAATACCGGCGGCGCCATGGCCTCCGAGCCAGATCGGTGGTCGCGGCTCCGAATACGGGGCTGGAGTGATCTCCGCTTCGATCTGAAAAAAATCTCCATCATGGCTGAATGGTCGTCCTGAGAAGCAGAGTCCAAGGATGTGGAGAATCTCCTCGAACCGCTCGGTGCGGGTCCCATGGTCGACGCCGTAAGCCACGAAATCCGCGATCTGGTGTCCAGCTCCCAACCCGAGGATGAACCTTCCACTGGACAGCCAATCCAACATCAGGGCGTCTTCGGCAATTCGGATCGGATGGTGCAAGGGGGCCGCGAGCACCGCGGTTCCAAAACGAAGTGTGGACGTTGCTTGCAGGATGGCCGCGCCTATGACCGTAGGTGAAACGACTGCCCCGTTCTTCGCCTGGTGGAGCTCAGGGAGGAAGACGGAGTCAAACCCTGATTCTTCGGCAACCTGTGCCTCGACGATCAACTCGCCGAGGAAGTCGTCGAGACTTTGGCCGATCCCCTGGATAGGAAGAACGATCCCGTACTGCATTTGCTGGTCAGTGCCTGCCGAGGTCCGGAACAACTAGTTCAGTTAGAACTCGCGGAGCCGGGCACTGGTCGGATCGACTTCCTCTCTCAGGATCCGCAACTCTTCTTCGGTGGGTCTTCCGGTGGTCGGGATCTCTCCATCGGGCACCAGTACCTCAAAGCCTGTCGACTCTTGGACCTCACCGATGGTCACACCAGGATGCAGTGAGGAGACACGCATTCTGCGGCTCTCGGGGTGGAAGTCAAAGACACAAAGGTTCGTGATGCAAAGTTGCGGGCCACCTGGAAGACCGAGCCATTCCCGATGGTCTCCACCGTCCCCCCAACCGATGCCAGATCGAAAGTCGAGTTGCTCAACAAAGGTCCGTGGGTTATGGGTTGTGTTCCACAGGTAGATCTTCGGAATCATCGACCCCAGGTCGGCCATCCCACCACCCCCTGGGAGACGTACCTTCGGTGTCTCATAGGGACCGATAACCGTGTTGTTCACATTGCCGCGGGCGTCCATTTGTGCCCCCCGGAAGGCAAAGGTGTTGTACCTCGCACCCGACGCGTAGGACCAGAAGTCGTATGAACTCGTCGCCAACATGGATGCACCGTCCCAGAGTGCGTCGGACAGGGTGGATTCAGGAATGGCAGGCGGATTTGCGTCAATGGCAATGGACGAGGCCGCCCAGACCAGATTTGGAGCGTGCGTGCGTCGAGCCAGTAGATACCCACAGACCGGGATGAAGGAGACAGCACCGTTGAATGCCCGGGTGTCGTTATCCATCGCCCTGCTGAAAGCCACCACCATGAGCTCGTCAACAGTGCATCCATATCCCTCGACCTCAGGGGTCATGCCGAAGACCTCCTAAGTGACGCGACCATCTCCTCGCCACCGCTGGACTGGATGAAGTCCACCCAGGTCTCGGGTCCCGCGACGCGGCTGGCGAAGAACGTTGCGAACTCTTCCGGGTCGGATGCCGCAGCCGAATACGCCTGGAAGAACTCGGTGTGGTGGCTGTACTCCGGAAAGCAAGAACTCGGATATGCCCCGAACTCAGCGAGTGAAACGCCGCTCACCATGAACTGTGGATAGGTGGTTCTGTGAGGCTCTGCAACTACGTCCGCATGGCCTACATATCGCTCCACCGAGGCAAACGTTCTTTCCGCCGCATTCACTATTTCGTTGTCCATCCAGATCAACTTCGGGTCGACACGTACGTTGCCGAGTTCATCTGCTGAATGGGCATGAACAAGGGCTACATCGACGGGGAGACGGGTGCATGCGACGTAATGCTCCCCAGTGGCTGGATCAACTTCGGCTCGGATCGTCCCCGTCTGTTCGTGCAGGGGGATCAGGTCTGTACCCAGCCCGGCTTTCGTCGGGACAAAAGGAAGATTCCATGCCTGAGCCCTAAGCCGGCAGATGAGGAGATCCTCTGAATACTCCTCGATCTCGACCGCCCCTGACTGCACTCCCATTCGGAATGTGGGCGCAAGGCCCAGGCCTTCAAAGCTGACTAGTCCTGAGACGACTTTCTTGACGCAACCACCGGCTATGAGCCAGTCCACTGACATACCGGCCACGATCGCCACGACCGTCAGATCACGCTTTTCCTGACGAACGATTTCTCTCACATAGGCCATAGGGGCACTATTCATGGAAAGTCCACCGAGGGCTACCGTTGCACCGTCAGGGATGCTTCCGACCGCCTGTTCAATGCTTACCCGTTTGTCCACTCTGACGACTTTCCTTACGTCTAACCGAGACTGGCTTCCCTGGTCGGAACCGACGTCCAACGGAGTGAACGACTCTCAGACCTGTGCGGAACAGGTCCCAAAAGGTGAAATTCCAAGGATACTGACCACCCAACCGGTTGGTCAATGCTCGTTCGGTACGTGTTACAGTCGGAAAAGACCTGTTTGGCACTGACCTGAGAGACTTGGAACCATGGCCGAACAACTCAACCTGTCCGGCACCGAAGCTGTTGAGTACTTCTTTGATCGCGGTTGGACGGACGGCCTTCCCGTAATCCCACCGACGCCGGATCTGGTCGAGAAGTCGCTTGGCGTCGTCGACCTTGCACCCGACGCCGTGCTCGGCTCTGTTCCTGAGCGGGACCGCCATCTCACCGCCGAGAAAGCAGCTATCAACAGTGTGATGGCTGGATGCAAGGCCGAATACTTCCCGCTGGTGGTAGCCGCACTTGAAGCGATCCTCGATCCTCAATTCAATGCACATGCGGTGATGAGTTCGACCGGTGGAGCGGCACTTTGCCTCATAGTCAGTGGACCCCTCGTGGAAGAACATGGCTTCTTCCACCTAAACAACGCTCTCGGGAGCGGAAGCCGAGCAAATGCTTCGATCGGACGGGCAGTTCGTCTGGTAGCCATGAACGTCTTTGGCGCGCGGACCGGGGTGATGGATGCTTCGTCGATTGGACACCCGGGCAAGTACTCAATGGTCTTGGCCGAAACAACGCCACCCACGGGGTGGCCAACGTTTGTTGAAGAGTTGGGTGCCCCCACAGGCTCAACCTCGGTCACGGTATTGGCAGCGGAGGGACCGCGCCAGATCGCCAATCACCTCAACCCAGACTCCAGGGGGTGGCTTCTTACGATCGCCTCGGCAATGCGTTGTCCGGCCACATTCACTGTTGGTAAAGGAGCGCAGGTTGCAGTTGTTCTCGGCTACGAGGCTCGCGAATCATTAGCCCATGACGGCTGGTCAAAAGACGAGATTCGCTCATTCTTAGCTGAGCACAGCCGGATCTCTGCTGAAGAACTCGAATCCGCGGGGGTCCTTCTTGAACTGGATGGCGCACACAACATGGCGCCGGAGGAAGATGGCCTGCTGCCCAGCGTTTCAAGCCCAGATGACATACTTCTGGTGACAGCGGGTGGTCCGGGAGCGGGATGGTCCGCCTATATGCCCGCGTGGGCGCCAATACAGCACTCCAGAGTTACAAGTAGGCTAGTAACCAAGGCTGGGCATTCAGAAATCATCGGAGGCAAAGATGTCTAGTTGCGAGATATCAATCGTTCTACGACCGGATTACGAAGGCGATCAGATAGAGAACTTTGTTCCCGCACCACGATCAGTTCCCACAGAGCCTTTCACGCTCTCGATCATCGACAATGGGAAACCCAAGGCGAAACAACTCCTCGGCGAATTGACCTCCCTTCTGGAAGACCGGTTTCCAATAGCCAATGTTGAACTTGTTTCAAAATCATCGGCCGGCAAACCGCTTGAAGCCGACGTCGCTCAGTCAGTTGCAGCCCGGTCAAGAATGGTCATCACAGGTATAGGTGATTGAGGTGCATGCACCGCGTGCAGTTTGCACGATGCGATCCAACTAGAGCGTCTTGGAATTCCGGCAGCCCTCCTTATCACTGAACCATTCCAGGAGATAGTTGACTCTGTATGCCCGACCCTGGGCGCAGAAAGCTACCCCACGGTCGCACTCCCCCACCCCGTCTCTGCCCTAGAGCAACCGGAATTGGCTGTCTTGGCGAAATCTGTCGTTGACCTCGTATCAAGTCAGTTGGCGGATTAGCCAGAAAGTCCCTCGGGGTCAGCCGAAGTTTCCTTCCCGCGCCCAGATTCTTGAACTATCGACCGCTTCGAAGTCTGGGGATCCGAGAAGAGCGAGCGTCCGGTCAATCTCGTCGGAGAAGATTTCAAGCATTCTTTCGACACCCTCTTGACCTCCGACTGCTAGTCCCCAGAACCAGGGACGACCCACGAAAACGGCGGTTGCTCCCAGTGCTCTCGCCTTCACTACATCGCTTCCACGCCTGACGCCGCCGTCCATGAACACCTCGATGCGATCTCCCACTGCGTCCACAACGTGAGGAAGAGCGTCGATCGACGCCGGACAGTTGTCGAGTTGTCGGCCGCCGTGGTTGGAGACAATGATCCCGTCGGCACCCCTCCTCAAGGCCTCTCGCGCGTCCTCTGCGGTGATAATCCCCTTGACAAGGAGGGGCCCTTTCCAGATCCCACGCAACCAGGTGAGTTCGTCCCAGGTCGCAGCGGAGTTACTGAGTTCTTGATCCACATAGGAGGCGATGCTTTCTTGCCCTCCTGAATCCACAGACCCGACGAGGGATCCGAATGTCAGTTCTGGACCCTTTGACAAGTGTGCGAGCCATCGGGGCCTTCGTAGTACATCTAGGACGCTGCCGGGTCGGATGCGCGGTGGAATGGCCATGCCATTCCGGACGTCTCGGACCCGCTTGCCCACAACGGGAACGTCAACGGTTAGAACTAGCGCTTCGTAGCGAGATTCTTCGGCCCGCTTGACCAGCTCGCTGATGACCTCACGACTCTTCCAGAGGTACACCTGAAACCACAACCGGCCAGTCGTTACGGCAGATATCTCTTCCAACGAATAACTTGAAGCTGTCGAAACGACAAAGACGGTTCCAGCACATTCCGCTGCCCTGGCTGCTGCCAGTTCACCATCCCTGTGAACCAAGCTTGCGAGACCAGCCGGAGAAAGCATCACGGGGATTTGTAGCGGTTGCCCGAAGACATCTGTCGTGACCGACCGATCAGAAACATCCTTCAGATAGCGCGGGGCCCACTCGATCTGACGGAAAGCAGAGAGGTTTCCCTGCACTGTGATTTCACAGTCCGAGCCACCGGCGACAAAATCGGAAATGATGCGGGGCAACTTCCGACTGGCAGTTCGTTCAAAATCATCAACCGATGCGAGTGCTTCCAACCCTCTCGACCGCAAGTCCAACATCCCGGCAAGGGCTCCTGCCTTCATCACGCATCGCCTCGGATAGCCGAATCGACCGCTGCAAGGAGTCTGGTGACATTTTCGACAAGTGGTACATCGATGCCATGCGCGTGGGCCACGGATACGACGTCCAAGAACACAGCATCAACCTCGAGTGGACGCTGACGGTCAATTGCCTGCAGTATCGAAACTCGCACATTGGTGGCACCCGACTCAGCCATTTCTTGACCAATCGCTTCTAGGCGCCTCATCGCTTCGTCATCAGTTAGAGACAACAAGCCCGCCACCCCGAGAGGTCCGGGGAGATCAACCAATTCTGCACCATCTGCGACAGCCACTAATGCTGCTTCTCGAACGAGTTCAAGAAATACCGCACGGCTGTCTGGCTGGAGAAAGACTCTGTGGTAGTCCTGACGGGTGAGACCGACAACTCCCATGGCCGCAACTGCAAGGACCGCTTTCGACCACTGAACAGATCTGATATCCGACGAGACCACAACTTCCAGGCCGGCCGAAAGGGTCTCACCTATCCTCTCTGCGGAGCTTTCATTACTGGTTGGTAAGTCACCGAGATAAGTAACTCCACCAAGGGTGTGCCAGATTTCCCCAAGGTTAGACATTGTGGCACCGACCATGGAAACCGCACCGACGGCACTGCCTCCATAGCGCTTCACTAACTCCGAGGCCTGGCCGACTCCGTTCTGCACGGAAAATGCGAATGCCGGATGTCCGGGCCAGTTGTCGAGAAGTTCGTGAGTGTCAAAAGACTTAGAGGCAAGAACCAAGAGATCCACATCACCGACAAGGCCTGGATCCGATACAGCACGAACGGGCACTGATATCTGCGAGGCGCCAGAGGAGAAAACCTGCAATCCGTTGGCTTCTATTTCTCTGGCATGCGACTCACGAGCGACCAGCGTGACGTCAAGACCGGCGCGGGTCATCCAAGCGCCATAGAGCGAACCGAGGGCACCTGCGCCCAAAACGGCTACCGAGTTAATCCGCGTTCCCACTCGCTTGTTTCTCCATCGGCATCGGTCAACTGATGTTTCTGGACTCTTCCCGTCGGTGTTTTCGGAAGTTCATCCTGAACCCTCATATAGCGAGGAACGGCGAAGCCTGGGAGTTTTCCCGCTGCGTACTGCCAAAGTTCCTGAAGGTCAACACTGTCACCGACAACGACTGCCATGACCTCTTCTTCACCCAGATCTGACGGGACTCCGAATACTGCCGCCTCAACTACATCTTTGTGTTCTGTGAGAACCCTTTCCACTTCCCAAGCCGAGACATTCTCTCCGCGTCGCCGAATCGAATCGGTCAGCCGACCGGTGAAGGTGAGGTAGCCATCTTCGTCAACAGATCCAGCATCACCGGTCCGAAACCAGAGATCCCGCCAAGCCTCGATTGTTGCATCCGGCATACCGTGATAGCCGTCAAAGAAAATCCCAGGCTCGCGGTTCCGGACGACGATCTCTCCCACGACGTTCGCTGGACACTGGGTCCCCTCAGGATCATGAATCTGCAGTTCGACATCGGCAACTGGGCGCCCACATGTGCCCGTCTTCGAAGAACCTCGGCGGGACATTGTGACGACACCCTGCTCCGTTGAGCCATAGAGTTCGAATATCTCAAGACCAAATCTCTGTGCAAAGCCTTCTTGGATCTCTTCTGGCATACCGGCTCCGTAGGCAACTCGTACCGAGTTCTCTTCCTGACCAGGAACGGGTTCCTGATTCCAGAGCATCAGCGGGAGGGTTCCCAGGTAGTGGATTGCCGTTACTCCGTGATCGGAGCAAGTATCCCAGAACCGGCTCGCGGAAAACCTCTCCTGAATCACGACTTCGCCCTCGATCAGCATCGCAGCAACAACTGAAACGAACCGGGCCGCTATGTGATGGAGTGGGAACACGGTGAAGAGCACGTCGTCCCTGGCGAGACCAACGTGGTCAATAACCGACCAAGCCAGCCTCATGGTCATCCGGTCGCTGAGCCTGACTCCTTTGGATCGACCCGTCGTGCCGCTCGTGTAGAGAATCAGTGACACCTCATCCGGCCTCAAGGGCCAGTTGGTGCGTTCGTCGACCCTTACAAGTGCCTCAAGGTCCTCAATCCTGGATACACGCGGAAGCCTTTCCTCTAACGCGTCCAACTGTTGGGTTGCTATCGGGTCATCGCCTACGACGATGATGGAACAGTTCGCGCCTTCGACAGCATCGACCAGCAACTCGTCCTTGAGTTCCACATTGAGTGGAACTTCAACAAATCCAGCACGGGCACACGCGAACCAAACTGCTACAGCTTGGTCTGTTCTTTGCACCATAGTGGCAACGCTGTCGCCCCTCTGAACACCGACGGTCGACAGATTCTCGGCAATCAACCGGGATCGCTCTTCTATCTCCTTGTAGGTCAAATATCCCTGATCTGACCGGATGACCACCTTGTCCGGGAAGTTGGCCACCCGAGATGCAAGGAGGTCTGCAAGAGAAACCGAGAGCCTTGGATCAGTCATTGGTCAAGCGCTGGTCTCACAGGTCCGACCTTTCAGCGAATTGACGGTTGACAGGATTCGCTGTGTCGGTCCTTCCACCGCACCGCCGTCGATCTTGAGAACTGTGCCAGATACAAAGGCTGATGCTGGTGACAGCAGGTACTGGCATGCCATGCCGATGTCCGACGGTTGGCCTAGACGACCGACGGCGGTCGTAATGCCAGCGCGGTCTGCCAGATCTTGTGATCCTCCAAAGACAGCGGCCAGAGAACCTTCGGTCAATATCAGACCTGGTGAAACAGCATTAACGCGGATCTCGGGACCCCATTCGGCCGCAAGACTTCCTACTAGATGTTCAACACCGGCTTTCGCTGCGCCGTAGCCGGCGAACATTGGTGTTGGATTGAAAGCAGCCACTGCACCGACGAACACCACTGATCCGGCTCCGGAGCCGGCGAGGAGGTGGCGAGTGGCCTGTGCACAATAGAACGATGCCGACAGGTTGAGTTCGAGCATCTTGCTCCATTGAATTGGATCAGTCTCTGCGGCGGGTCCAAACGATGCTCCTCCGACATTGGCGACCAGTCCATCCAACTTCCCGTGGATTTGTGCGATCTCCGCAACGGCATCTTTCACCTGGCCCGGGCTACGCACGTCGCAGGAGACAGTCGTCACCTCAGGTGCGCCACCTAGGTCAGACACCAGATCGTCAAGCCGCTCACTGTTGCGAGAGTGGAATATGACCCGGGCGCCTTGTTCCAAGAGGTGTCTACCGACTCCGTGACCTACTCCCCTGGATGAGCCAGTGACCCAGATGGTCTGGTTGTCGACACTAAAGGAGCCCACAGTGGCCGTCATCGGTTCCTTCGCTCGGAGTCACAGGTCAACTGTGCGTGGAGGACCGCCCGATCACGACGGCCTGGGTGGCCGTAGTACCAATCGGACTTGATCACATCCCAGCGAGGCTCCGAATCAATTGCGGCAAGCACCCTCTTCGATACTTTCCACAGCCCATCTACACGTTCCAACTCGTCAACATGCCGAGCCCACAGATGCCACACGTCATCACTGTTGACCATCCGATGAAAGGCGTAGATCCAAGTACATGCGGTGGCCTGATCCCCCGATATCTCAACCCGATGGTTCGTGATGTGGTGACTGGTCTGCTCATATTGGAGAAGAATCTTGCCCAGTGCTCTTTCAATAGACTCACGACCTTGGTAGACGCGACCTGTCATGAAATCTCCGGTCACATCGGCACTAAATATCTGAACGGCGCGTCTCGGGTCTAAAGCATCAACCGCGTCGAAGTACTCGACCATCAAACGCCAGATCTCTCGCTCATCCAAGAGCATCTGCACACTGTCAGAAAGACTTTTCTTATCGGCCATCTTGTTCCTCTGCTAGCCACCTTCGACCACTGACATCCAAGAGATTTGCCAATATCCGAACCGTAAGAACCCTACTGCCGTGATTCCTATCGAACATATGCAAGAGTTCGTGGGCTACAGGTTCCCCTCTGGGTCCTACAAGATCGAGCACTGGAAGAACTGCCTCCTCACTGAGGCAACCTCAGGAGAACACTTCTCATCCGCCTACACCCATCCAAGTTTCCTCTTCCACGCCCCACTGGCCGCAGTCGGGCTCACCTACCAAGAGATCTTTGATCTGTGTGGCGCCGAGTCGACTGCTGCGATTCGCGCTGGCGAGTACGACTGGGAGATCCTCAGACCTCTGGAGCAAGGCATCGAATACCAGGTTCGAGGTCAGATACTTTCCGTCGAGCACAAAGTAGGTAAGCAAGCCGGCGTCTTTGATGCCGTCGTGTTCGCGATCGAGTTGTCAGATACGGCAGGTATCGCGACTCGAGTAACCAACACCTGGCTCTTCCTCCGGACTGAATCAGACCCCGGAAGGCGATCCAGATGAACGTCATAGTCGGAGATCACATACCCGTCTGGTACCACGGACCTGTCGCTCCTGAACGAATGGCTCTCATGGCCACCGTACTTCGTGACCCCAACCCGATTCATTTCGAACCTGCGACTAGCGATGACAACGGGACAAGCCTGCGAATCAACCAGGGACCGCTGAACGTCGGATACGTCGCAAACATGCTGACCAGTTGGGCTGGTCCGGGCTCGACCAAGCGTCTCAGGATTAGGTTTGTGACCAACGTCTTCGAAGGCGACCATGTCAAGGCTTCGGGTGTGGCGACGGCGATAACGAACGACTCTGATGAAGCCTTCGTAGAGTGCGATGTCCAGCTGGTTCGATCCAACGGGGGACTTAGTCCTAGCAGGTACCGCGGTGGTAGTAGTTTCTTGGATCACAGACGATCGCTAGCGGGCAGCTACCGACAGAACGAGTCGACTAGGCCGATCCTCGTCGTGGTAAATGGTCTGGGTGGCGACTACTGCGTCATCAAGTGAGAGAAATCCAGAGTTAGAAGTGACGTTGAGGTTCCTGTCAAATCTCGGGAAGTTCGCGGAAGCAACCTCGAGTCGAATCTGGTGGCCCGGCAGAAAGGTGTGGCCGAGATCCCAGAGATCGATCTCCACCTTCTGAATGGTGCCTGGTCCAACCGGACCATTTGGAAACGCTCTGCTCAGGCGAACGATTCCATCAGCAAGGTTGGCGACGATCCCGTCAGGTTCAACATCCAGCAACTTCGCCGTGAAATCGGTGTCCACGGCACTGGTACTGACCCAAAGCACACACTTGACTGGTCCACTCACGGCAACGGGTTCGGTCAACACCAGGCTGGTGTAACAGGTCACGTCAGACCGTTGTTCGACCGACGTTTGGTCGTAGACACCGGCAAGTTGGATAAACGGCATCAAGATCTTTCCACCAACAGTTGGTGTGGGATCCGCTGGGTCGTACTCAAAGGTGTCAGCGAACTGTGAATCAGGTGCTTCAAGTGCCAACTCACCTTCATTGCGCACTGCTGCGTCGCCACCCTCAGAACTCAGGTACCAGGAAATCTCCACACCAACAGGTGGCCACACGTCGACCTCGTTCCAGCAGTTCTCACCCATTTGCCAGTATCGGACTCCACTGGCTTCGGCGCTTGTCTCCTCCTTGACCCACCTATCCATCCAGTCAAGGACGAGCGAACCAGAGAACCCGACACCCGAAGATGCCTCAAGTCCGAACTCCCAGACTCCGTTGGAACTGGTTGAGAACGGGTTGACGTAGCTCGCGTGTTCCCATGGACCCACAACCATCCGATGGTTGGAGCGACCTGGTTCAGCACCCACACTGGTGATCTGTCGGTACAGATCGAAATGTGACTTAAGGAAGTTGTCGTGCCACCCCACAATGCTGAGGATCGGTGCCGAAATCTGTGGGGCCTTCTTGAGGATGTTGATCGAGTCCCAGTACCCGTCATATGAGGAGTGTTCAAGCCAATCTTCGTAACACGGCGATACCCCGTTTCGAAGCTCTGGATGCCGATCAACGGGGAGCCGCCTGACGACGTCAGGCAGATCAACGATCGCTTGCGAAAGATCCGACTTCCTTCTAGCACGCTCGTCATCGCTGCACTCAAGGCGTCCTATGGATTCGATACCCAGCATGTATGCCCAGTAGACATTCCAGCCGAGTTCAAAGCAGCCAGAGGTATAAATCCAATTGTCATACGGGTTGGCGTTGGTGCCCAGCACGGTGCACGCCTTGACCTCATCGAGGCCCTGGGCCACTAGTTGTAGAGCCGAGACCGCCGAATATGCAGTGCCGTAGGTTCCGATCCGACCATCGCACCACGGTTGATCCAATACCCATCGAACGCAGTCGGTTCCGTCACTACCTTCGTTGAAGAATGGGGCCCACTCTCCTTCTGAGAGTCCGCGACCTCGGACCTGCTGGATGACGACTGCGTAGCCACGCTCAACCGCAAGAAAAGGGTTGAGCATTAAGACATGGGTGATGAACCCTGCGGAAAGGCTCCCGCGAACTCGAAATACGAGAGTCGGCCACGGTCCGTCACCCTGCGGATGGTAGACGTCTGTAACCAACCTGATCCCATCACCCATCAGGACACTGTGGCCACGCTCGACATGGATGAGGTCGTCCATTACATCTCCTTCCTCGACCTATCAAAGCGGTACCGATTCGGAGACCGCATCTGTTTCATTTCGATACCTCTTCGGCCAGACGGTCCCAGGTGTCTGCCGTCAGACCGTCTTCTCGGAGGCGGTACTTCTCCACACGCTGCGCGTGATTCTTGGGAAGTTCATTGACTTGCCGGACATAACGCGGAACAGCATGATCTGACATCTGTCCATGACAATGCTCGATTAGCTCGAGAGGATTGAAGGTCGCCCGATCTCGGGCTACTACGGCGATCATGACCTCCGCTTCGCTGAGGTCGGAGTCGACGCCGTACGCCGCTGCTTCGACCACCTGGTCGAAACTGTTGACCACCGACTCAATCTCCCAGGAGGAGACATTTTCTCCCCTCCTCCTGATGCAGTCCTTCTTCCTGTCGATGAAGGTGAGGAATCCCTCCTCATCCATACTCCCCTGGTCTCCCGTGTGGAACCAGAGGTTCTTCCATGCTTCGACCGTCTCTTCCTCCTTCTTGTAATAACTGGAAAAGATTGCATTGGGACTTTTTGGTCGAATCAAGATCTCGCCCGGCACACCGGGGGCGACTGGTCGATCGTCTTCATCAGCGATCATCACCTGATAGGTCGTCGACTCTTGTCCTGCCGTTCCTATCTTTCGCCGTTCTAGTCGGGTTTCGCAGGCCATCGGGGACTCTGTCATCCCATAAACCTCTACGAGCGAGAGACCGAACCGGGCTTCGAAGTCTTCCCATATGTGTACCGGACAAGGTGCGCCAAACGCCGTTCGTACAGGGTTGATCAGGTCGCTCTCACTGGGTGCCTGCTTGTACAACATCATCAGCATTGCGCCCATGTAATTGAAGGCAGTCACGTCCTTCTCTCGACAGGTTGACCAGAAGCCACTTGCCGAGAACTTCCTGTCCATGACCAGGCTTCCGCCACATTCCAACGCAGCCGTCACTGAGGTGTATTTGGCGTTGTTGTGGAAGAGAGGAAATGTCGTGTACAGGCGATCAGTAGTCCCATAGTCCATTAGCCAGACCAGATGACGGGTTAGGTGGAGAACCGCACCGTGAGATAGGACAACACCCTTGGGCGGTCCCGTCGTACCGGACGTGTGCAAAATAACTGCCGTCGACTGCGTGGATAACTCCAGTCTTGGGGGTGGAGAGTCGAGGCACAGATCAGAGAGTCGATGAGAAGTCACATGGTGCGCATACCTTTTCGGAGCAGAGTCCGAGTTCACCACTAGGTGTTGCAAGCGCGGTAGTGATTCGAGAATGTCCTCTATCCGACCGGTCAGCGACTCGTCGATAACCAGTGCCTTCACGTCGCCATGGTCGAGGAGGTACTGGAGCAGGTTGCCGCGGCTCGCTGTATGAACTGGGACCTCCACTAGACCAGCTTTCTGTATACCGAACCAGATCTCGATATTTTCAACCGAGTTCAGCATCATGACGGCTACATGGTCACCAGTCTGTAGGCCGAGGGTCGAGAGTCCTGAGGAGTAGCAGTCAGTCCGGTAGTCAAGTTCCGCGGCAGTCCTGACCTCACCACACACATCAAGAACCGTCTTCTCCCCTAGTCGACTGCAAACACTTCTGATCCACTCGGGGAACGTTCCTGGTGCATCCGCCGGGACCACCAACCGATCAGTCTTGGGCACTCTCGGGTTCCTCTATCCCTACTTGACTCAATGGCCATCTCGCCTCGGATGGCAGACACCGGGTCGCATCTCTAGAAGGCGTGGTCATCGCTATTCGAAAGAACACGGGCAATGGCTGCCGCAGCTGTCGTCCACGAAGCAAGGCCCCCATACAGCATCGCGCACACCCCTGCCTCGACTAGTTGGCCAGCAGACGCCTTCTCTTTGAGAGCTCCGAGAGCATGCTCGTAGGTGAAATCTTCCTGCCTGTCAGCAGCGTTTACACCCACTAACGCAAGTTGGGCAAGCCTTGGATCTAGCCCATGGCCACCAAGAGTTTCTTCTCGCAGGAAAAAATAGGTTTCGAGGGCCTCAGGGGCGTGTTCCTGCAACAGGGCCACTCGTGCCGGTATTTGACCGAAGACCCCAAGAAAGTATTCCGCGATCTCCTCGGCATCCGGACTGTTCGCTGTGGTTGGCCGAGACGAGATCTCACTCAGGGAACCGGTGGCGGTCAGCAGGGTCCGGGCAGCGGGCGCTCCCCTTGAGAGGAAGAGAAGTGCCGCGAGCATTCGCCACTCCTTGAACTCTCCACAGAACGATTCCACCCAGCGACTACAACCCTCGCTGTCGCCCTTGGAAGCTGCGATCGAAGCGACAACAATGCCCTTTTCTTCTGAGGGGAGTGATCCGTCGTGTCGCAACGATTGAGCCAAGCTCGCCAGAGCACGGTCCACCCGGGGGCTTGCGTCCTGGAGGTCAGAGACCCAACTTTCGATACCTATGACGTCGAAATGGCCATCTGGCATGCGGGAACTATAGTGCCAACCGAACGATTGGTTGAAAAGAAGCCCCTTCTCTCTTTCGACCTATTGCCGAGGCAGGAGACGGTCATGACATCAGTTGATACGCAGTTCGAAGACGTACTTAGCGGCTCTCCTGGCGACCTCGGTCCCTTTTATGGGCAAGCACGTGAGGAGTCGCCCGTCTTCTGGAGCGAAGCAGCTGAGGGGTGGATCGTTTCCCGTTACTCCGATGTCAAATCTGTTCTGGCAGATAGAGAATCATTTGGGCCCCTTCTGGAAGGCAAAGGGACGACATCGATCTATGGAAGAGTCATTCTCCACATGGATGGCATCGAACATCGTCGTAAGGATGCTTTTATTGCCAAACATATTCGTAACAGAAAATTGCTATCGGGCAGTCAGGAACACTACATCCGAACATTGTGTAAAGAGCTTGTAGACGAGCTGCCTCTAGGCGACCCGATAGATCTGAAGAGTGGCTTCACAACTCCAATGCCGCTGATTGTTACTGCATGGATAATGGACATGGAAGAAGCCACTGGTTTTCGTACTACCTATGACCGGATGGTCGCCGCCAGTAGTTCGAACCAGAGTGGAGATCCCGACATCCTTCGAGACGGCCTGGAAGCTATAGAAGAACTCCATGAACTAATCACTCCCCGACTAATGGAGAGACGCTCCGAACCAGGAGAGGACTACATCTCCACCCTCTGCAAAGGTGAATACGAAGGCGCGCCAATCAGCGACACTGAAATCCTCTCCTCCTCAATGTTCCTTCTAGCAGCGGGAGCGGAGACAACAGACAGAGCTTTGGCGAACCTGCTGCGAATACTGATCTCAGAACCGGAACTCTGGATCGAGCTACAGACCAACCGAGACCTTCTCCTCCCAGCCCTCGCTGAAGGCTTACGATTTTGCCCTCCCGTCCATGCAATCAACCGTGCGACGAAGAAGGATGCCTCTATTGGGAACCAGGAAATCCCTGCAGGTTCCAAGGTGCTCCTTTTGCTAGCGGCCGCAAACCGGGATCCTGAGATGTTCGACGAACCAGACCGCTTTAGCCTCGATCGATTTTCCGAAAACGCCGAAGCCCAGTTCAGTGCAAACAACACGGTGCTTTCATTCAGCCATGACACGCACTTCTGCACCGGCTCGCTACTCGCCAAACTTGAGATGACTGAAGGGATGAATCTCCTGCTTGATACCTATAACAGGATCAAATGGACTGAAGACCCTCCAGAAGAAGAGGGCTACATCCTCCGCGGTGTCAGAAGCCTCCCGGTGAAGCTTCAGACGAACTAGTCAGCCAGACCCTGGACCCCAATCGGCTTGAGCCGGTTCCGTGCCTGGCCAGCGCTTGCGAAGCAACGAGTCCATTCCATCCGGGAGTTCGCTGAGCTCCATTGCATAAAGTTGCTCTACACGCCGTTCGGCGAACCGCCACCGACCGTCTTCTCTCTTGTAGGAGTCGAAGTACCGGAGGGCAGCCCAGAAGGCCCGGCCACCTATTGCCAACTCTGCGTGTGCACAGACCACGCCTGTTCCCGAGTCTCCATCTACTTCAGTTACTTCAACAGAATGTGGATAGTGGTATGTGACTCCGAACATTGAGGTGCGTTTCTCGTAGTACTCGATTATTCGATCTCTGCCGATGAACGGGCCCTCAACAGCATCAAACATCGCGTCTATGCAATACAACCCCCCAAGGGACCGCCAGTCCCTGTCATCGACAGCTCTTCCATACGCTGCGACAAGGTCTCCTATCTCGATCCTGGCTTCGAGATAGTCGACCCGACTTTCCAATGAACCCGATTTATCCATCACCAACCTCCGGTCTGAACTGGCAGAATTGTGCCTGTGGACAAATATGCTCCTTACTGCGCTTCAACGGACCTCTTCTGTTACGCGAGATCGATCGCTACTCGACGGTCACCGTCCCCTCAACCGGGCTGCTGGTCATTGGCCTTCATCACTTCCGTCGTCAACGTAGATCATTCCTAGATGGTTGTGGGCCGCTGGGACCCGGGTCGTCAAAGCCTTTCTCCACCTAGACCAACCATACAAACACCTATCGAACGGTTGGTAGGGTCGTTTTAACCAATCCTTAGGAGCGAACTCACCAATGCCCGACCCATTCGACCGGCAGGGACTGCTCAAAGGAGTTGGCGAACCGCTCGGGAAGGTAGCGCTTCGATACGAGGCAGAAGACCGGATTTTACTGCGCGTCCTGAGAGACCAGGCGACCAATAGAGGTGACCATCCCTGGCTGATCGTCGATTTTGAGTCGCAAATAACCTTCGCCGAGGGGTACAACATGTCCTGCAGGATCGGGCAGGCACTAATGCGAGATGGTTTCGGCGGTAGCCATGTTGCCTTGTTCATGGCCAACCAGATCGAATTCTTTCCGACAATGTACGGCACTCACGCCGCAGGCGGGACGGCGGTGCCATTCCACGCCCGGACCAAGGGACTGCACCTACACCACGTCATCACCAAGAGTGACGTATCGGTGATCGTCGTGAAGGATGAGTTCTTTCAAAACCTTGTCGACCTGGACGATATGGGCACCGTCAGGCATGTTGTTGTCGTTGGCGAAACTCCTGAAGTCGACAGCCTGCATGGAGCCACCGTCATCGGCTTCAACCGGTGGATCGCCGGCCTCCCCGCCGAACTGCCCGGCGAGTTACCCAACTGGAACGAAAACGCCCTCATCCAATTCACCTCAGGAACCACAGGCCTTGCCAAAGGAGTCGTCTACTCCCACCACTACCTGTACCTGGCCTCCGCAATTCTCGTTGACTCCCTCCAGCAGACTGAAAACGACGTCTTATTCACCCCGTTGCCGATCTATCACGTCGCTGCCATGCACTTTGTTGGAAACCTTTCATTGCATGCGGGATGCACTGGACACTTGATGACGTCATTCTCCCCGGGCCAGTACTTCCAACAGGCCGGACAATCCGGGGCCACATTCTCGATCATCTTGGGTCCCATGGCAGCAATAATCGATAAGCGGACCGAGACCGTGCCGGAACACCAACTCAAGGTCATCTACTGCCCGCCGGCACCACCGGATCTCGAACGCTTCGAATCACGTTTCAACGTAAAGGTGACCTATCAGGGATTTGGCATGACCGAGATCATTCCCATCCCGGCCCGACCGGACCTTCTCCCCGGCAAGACAATCGGCGCCATGGGCATGCCCGCTCAATGGATGGAATACGGCGTAGTTGACCAAGACGACCGCCTCCTTCCACCCGGTGAGATTGGAGAAATGGTCTTCCGTTCCCTGATTCCCCACTCCATGATGCGTGAGTACTACAAGGATCCAGAAATCACCGTGGAAGCATTGCGCAACTTCATGTTCCATACCGGTGACATGGCCTTCTACGACGAGGACGGAGTCATGACATTTGTCGGCCGAAAGAAGGACCGGATCAGGCGGCGTGGGGAAATGGTTGGGGCGACCGAAGTGGAGATCCCAGTGCTCACTCTCCCAACGGTGGTTGAGGCTGCCGCATACGGCGTTCCGTCTGACCTGGGGGAAGAGGACATCAAATTGGACATTGTGGCCTCAGAAATTATCGACATCCCAGGACTGCGATCCTGGTGTGAGAAAAACCTGCCCAGTTACATGGTCCCTCGATACATCGAACAACGAGAATGTTTCCCAAAGACACCGAGCGAGAGGATCGAAAAGCACCGACTGAAGGAAGAAACGTTGAATCGTCCAGAGGTTTTCGACTTTGAGGGAATCTAATGATCATCAGATTCGGCATGGCCCCAAGGCTCCCAGAATGGAGTTTTGAAGCGTTCCAGAACTACTGGGCGACATCACATGCCGACGCAGCCGGAGCCATCCCCGGCCTACTGGCCTACACCCAGAACCACTCGGTACTAGTCGACGGGAAGCCACTGCTTCCCTACCCGGGCTTCGATGCCTGTTCTGAACTAGCCTTTGAGTCCGTCGAATCAATGAACGCTGGCTTCTCCTCTAAAGAGTATTTGGAGTCGGTACGTCAAGATGAAGATGCCTTCATTGACAAGTCACGCTTCTCGCTCGCTCTCGTCCGTGAACAACTGGCAACCGGCGACCTCTCTGCAGCACCGAATTCAACAGTCAAGGCAATCACTGCCTTTCGGCGCCATCCCTCGGCAGAAGGAGACCCACTCACATCAGTCATTTGCAACGAAGTGCTAGACGTCGTTGCAGAAGACGAGCCACTTGCTCAGCGTGTCCTAGTCACCGACCACCAGGCACACACCGGGCTGCCTCCTGCAGTCTTCGACGCAGTCCTCATGGCATGGTTCCCGGACCTAGATCGAGCCCAAGCCCACCTCAGGTCAGCAAACAGAGTTCAGGCAGAACTGGCACTAGCCGGCCTTGTCTTTGGGAGAGTCGACCTTCTAGCCACAGAGATTCACGTCGTAGCACCTTACGGAGAAACGGTGCATTGATATGACTCATTCTGCCAAGTGCTACAGCCGAGCAGATCGAGAGGCCAGATGAGTTGGCGAACACTCGGTAAAGGGGCACTACCTAACACGAACTCCATTAACCATCCAAACGTGTCGCTTATCGACCGCGTCGACCACATCGGAATAGCCGTTCGTTCGATCGCCAGCGCAGTGCCGCTTTATCGAGACACATTCGGCGGAACGTTGATGTATGGAGGAGATGACCGGCGACTTGGTATTCGCTCGGTCGTCTACATACTGGCGAACTTCAAGGTAGAGATCCTTGAGCCACTGTCAAGCGAGTCCTACCTCGCCGACTTCATTGAACGCCACGGCGAAGGGTTCCACCACATCACACTCGCCGTAGATGACGTCAGCAAGACTATTAGTGACCTCACGAAGTCAGGATTTGAGGTGGTCGATACGGATCTCACTTCCCGGGAGTTGTGGCAGGAGACATTTATTCGCCCCAGTTCTGGATTTGGTTGCCTAATCCAGATTGTCAAGACGCCGATCAGTTGGGACGAACAGCATCCCACGATGACCATCGAACAGGTCTTGAACGGCGAGTGGCTATGGTGGCAGAGTCAGATTTGGCACGAGACAATGCTTCCTGAGGACTACCCCTTCTAACACCGAACCAGGACTAGTGAATTGGCACATATAGATGTCCCCGATGGCGATGGCCTCGAGCGGCTTCGACTGTGGGAAATGGTCCCGCATTTCGGTGTCGGAATCGATGCGATGCGCAAAGCTACATACGAGACCTCCTCTCTTTCCGCTCGGGTTCGAGAGGTGGCACGGATGAGGATCGCGCAGATCAACGAATGCCCTATATGACTCGACACTCGAGCTGCATCGGCGATGCAGCAGGGACTCACCGAGGAGTTGTACTCGCACGTCCACGAATACGAGAACTCGGAGGACTACTCAGGACAGGAGTGTCTCGCTATCGAATTTGCAGAGCGCTTCGCCACAGAACACCAGAATCTGGACACTGCCTTCTTTGCTAAACTACGGAACCAGTTCAGCAACGTCGAAATCGTGGAGTTAGCTACCACGATTGCTTTTTGCCTAGGAATCGGTCGGGTCTACACGGTGCTCGACATAGCAAACGAGTGCCCTGTGAGCATGGAATAGCCCCAACGCCGCGCTCAGAGGGAGAGTCACCCAGAACTAGCGTGCTGTTCCTCCGCAAACCGATCCTGTAGTCGAAATTTCTGTATCTTCGTCGCAGACATCGGCCACTCGTTTGCAGAAATGAAGCGGACATAACGGGGGATCTTGAATCTGGCGATCTTCCCGTCGCAGTAGTCGATCACTTCCTTCTCCGTAGTTTCGCAATCTGGTCGAAGTTCGACATACGCGACCGGCACCTCGACGTATTTGGCGTCGGGCACGGCAACGACCTGGGCAATGCTCACAGAAGGGTGGGTTTGCAGCAGTGATTCGATTTCAACAGCAGCGACGTTCTCCCCGCCGACCTTGAGCATGTCTTTGACCCTGCCCAAATACGAAACTCGACCTTCTGGATCCATTGCGCCAATGTCGCCGGTACAGAACCAACCGTCGTCGTCGAATGACTCCGCGTTCTTCGCCTCATCCTTGTGGTAACCCTCGAACAGGTTGTAGCCCCGGGACCAGATCAATCCTCGTTCACCAACCCCCACGGGCTGGCCGGTTTCGATGTCACGTACCTCTATCTCGATTCCATCGAAGGGAGGGCCAGAGGTCGTAGCCCACGTCTCGGGTGGATCGTCGGGCCGGGTGAAGCACGCCACACCACCAATCTCGGTGCACCCATAGGCGTTCAGGTGTCGGGAATCAGGAAGCCTCTTGTGGAGTTCGCGCAACCCATCAGGGGATGAGACGTTGGTCCATGCCCGGATCTGGGTGAACTCCTTTGGATCCCAGTCCGGATGGTCGAGGATGGCATTCGTCACAGTGGGAAACGTGGAAAACGAAAAGGTGCACGCCTCGTCACGTAGTTGTCGAATTGAGGCCCCGGGCTCCACGTGGGTGAGCGTTATGTACGTCGATCCAGCATCTATACAACCAATGAGGGGGAGAATGGCGCTCATGTGAAAGAGGGGAAGCGGATCCCAGAACCGATCTTCTGTGGTCAACTCGAAGCAGTTCCTGCAGCCCGTTACCGCGGTGCGCACCAGGGCTTCGTGTGTGGTTGGGCATCCCTTGGGGTCAGCAGTCGTCCCCGAGGTATACATCATCATGGCGATGTCGCGGATGGCGATTCGCGTACGCAATCGGTGGACATCCTCATCGGTGACACTTCCAGCTAACAATTCGAAGCGTTCACGATCGACCATCCCGGCCGGAGATGAATTGCCGAGCATCACGACACTCTTCAACTTTGGGGCCAAATCCAACCTGAGAGTGGTTGGATCCGATGCTTCTGAAAGCCCAGGCAAGCAGGAATCGAGGATTTCGACATAGTCGGTGTGCTGGTCGACGATGTCACTTGTCAGAAGGATGGTCAGGTCTGCATTCTCGACCAGGTACGCCAGTTCCCGGTCTTTGAAGCGGGCGTTGATGGGCACTACCCGGGCTCCGATCAACGCCCCCCCGAACATCACTTCAACAAAGTCGATGCAATTGGGCATGAGGATGCCGACAGCATCACCCCTACCTACGCCGAGCCCGAGGAGGGATCGCCCAGCCTGGATGGCGGACTCTAGGAGGCCCTCAAAGGAACGCCGATCGTCCTGGACCACGACGGCTTCCTTTGAACCATATCTTTCGGCTGACCGGACAAGCAGGTCACCAAAGGTGGTCGCCTCACACCAAGCCATCTCTAACCTCTTCAATTTGCGACATGATTCGGTCGGTGCAGAAACTCTCTCATCGACCATTTTTCGCCGCCGAATAGCCGGCGCGACGGCCGAATACTAGGTGAGGACCGATCGTCCCGCCAGCCCCAGGGTAGGCAGTCCCCAAAGGATTAGCTGCCGCATTACCAACTGCGTACAGGCCGGTAACAGGAACTCCTTTAGACAGGACCCTGCCGTCTTCGTCAGTTAGAGGACCGCCCTTGGTTCCGAGACATCCAGGGATTACTGGTAACGCATAGAAGGGAGGTGTACCTACCTTTCCCAAACTCGGGTGTGGGCTAGTCGGGTCGCCGACAAACCTGTCATACGCCGACCGGCCGCGTTGGAAACGTATGTCGATGCCACGGGATACACCTCGGTTGAACTCCACAACCGTTTCTTCTAACTGACCCACGGGTATGCCCAACTCCAACTCCATCTCTTCCAAGGAGGACGCTGAGACGAGCCATTCAGGATCTGGGGCATTATTCCGGATTGTGCCGAGGTGATACCGCCTGCGATAACTGGAATCAAAGATCAGCCACGCCACGGCCCCATCTGGACGGAGTTCTGGCATTTGTGCAAGAGGCCGACCAGCGTCATTGTAGTTGAGCGACTCATTGATAAATCGCTTACCGCCGCCATCGACCATGAGCGACCCCGGTCGGGCACGCTCAGTGAGAAGAAGTCGAAACAACTGTTCCCCGTCTATCAACTCGTCTGGAAATACGGTGGACGGACACCACCAAGCTTCCTTCATATTGCCCATGTCAGCGCCTGCCTCAGTCGCAATGACCAGACCATCGCCCCTGAGCCCTGGGGCGCCGGTGACTCCTGGAATCTCTCGACCCAGATGCTCGACGCACAGATCCCTATTGCGTTCAAAGCCACCTGTAGCAAGAACGACCGACGACGACGCGGGGAGATCGGAAAGTGAAGCAATCCTCCTACCCACCTCGAATCCAACTCCCCTTTGGACCGCTGCCGAGAAGAGCCCGGCTACCAACGCTCGACCCATCGTCAGGATGCCTCGTTCTTGGCGTCTTTCCAGTTCCTCTCTCGAGGGCATCCCAGCCAAGAGTTCTCCATACGCCACCGGTAACGCGACATTGGGGGCAGACCTGATCTGCCGCGCCACATCCTCCGGCACCGGCCATCCAAGGGGTTCGACTGACCGGTGCCCCGGTCGACCACCAACACGCTCGGAGAAATAGTCAGGATAGGGAAGGGATTCCCAGTGCAGCGGCGTTAGTTCCTCAACCCAGAGAGCAGTACTACGAGCTTCTTGGACAAACACTTCCAGGAGCCCAAAATCGGCTTCACCGCCGACCACCTCACGGAGGTACCGCAATGCATCGTCGTTGCTGTCCTCCACGCCGTTTGGTTCCATCAGGTGGTTGTTCGGCATCCAGGCAACACCACCGGAAAGAGCAGTGGTCCCACCGAAGAAACCCGCCTGTTCGATCACATGAACTGCTGCTCCGGCTTCCGCTGCAGCGAGTGCCGCTGTAAGACCAGCTACCCCGGAGCCGAGGACTACGACTTCTTGCACGGCCGCTACCTCACGTGGCGCAGAACCAGCCGGCGTCGACCTGTCGGGCGACTTCGGCCGTGTCAAACCACTGCGACAGGTTCGTGATCTGCGAGTCTTCAATATCGAAAATATCAACAGCAGGAAAGGACACGGGACTCTGGCTGCTCGTCATCCCGGCGAAATCGATCTCCACGACTACACAGTTGCCATCCGATAGGACACGACTCGGGGTATCCGCATGTTGTGGAAACTTCTCGAAGACCTTGCGAAAGAAACGCATGATCTCATCATGCCCAGTGCGAGAACGAGTACCAGGTGGACGTAGTACCGCTTCAGGGTGGAAAACATCTTCTAGAACTTCATAGTCCTCATCATTAAGAGCCGAGAAGTAGCGGTCAATCAACGAGCGGTGCATTTCATTCATAAGGAATCCGGGACCTAACCTTTGGTAACTCCGAGGCTCAGACCCCCGTCGACCGTAAGAACTTCTCCGGTGGTCCATTCAGCGCACACCAGATATTCAATCGCTTCAGCAATCTCTTCTGTGGTGCCAATCCGTCCAAGCACGTGGGCAGATGCAAGTCCTTCTACTCGCGCACGAGACTCTTCGTCATCTTTGGCCATTCCACCACGAACCAATATTTCCGTATGCACTCCCCCGGGGCGGACAGAGTTCACTCGGATCCCTTTCCGACCAAGCTCGGCAGCCAACACACCGGTTAACGCCTCGATAGCACCTTTTGTTGCGGCATAACCCGAGGCGCCTGGGAACGCCCTGCGTGTATGCACAGATGCGGCAAACACGATGCTTCCTTTGCTTTTTGCCAGATGATCCTTAGCACACTGGGCCAACATGATTCCTGCGACAACGTTGGAGTGGAAGAGGTCGAGAAGACGATCTTCTTCAAGAGAACCAACCGCCCCAACATACATGTTGCCAGCGAGACTCAGTAGTGCATCCAACCCTCCACCGTGTTCAACCGCAGCTTCAACCATGCGCTGTCGATCCGCGGCAACCGTAACGTCCCCTACCACCGCATTGCATCGAGCTCCGATCTGCTCGGCAGCGGCGAGAAGAGGCTCTTCTCGTCGCCCGGAAATAGTTACAAACGCTCCACGACTACCGAAGTGCTCCGCCGCGCCAAGGCCGATCCCAGAACCGCCTCCGGTGATTAGTACGGACGTCTCTTCTAATGAACGCAACTATCCGTGTCCTTGCCACCGCCCAATACATACAGGGCAAAGTTGAGTAGACAGAATGTTGTCACCAAGTTCCCCATCATGAGAGACCAAGAAGTAGGAGGCGGTTAACGATACAGCCCGTCTCGATCGT
>MPMF02076897.1_pt1 | contig 55366 bp, 47 predicted proteins | sample 1617271 | NCBI WGS metagenome assembly MPMF02 (sample SAMN05944812, study PRJNA350692) | marine metagenome | biome: marine; feature: ODZ; material: water; isolation source: 120 m water sample prefiltered with 30 um filter, filtered on to 0.2 um... | place: Pacific Ocean | collected 2012-04-09... | reverse complement strand
GGTCGAACAGCTCTGCTTCGGTGTCGATCAGCAGCTCGACGAGGGGCAGACGACGAGTGGTCCGAGATTCAACAGCAGTGGTACGGCGGACTGTGCGAGACTTCTTCATGGCGGCTCCTTTCCTGTGAGGCGTATCGCCTCAGGTTGCCCACCACTCGTGTATCACGAGCAGTGAGGAGCCGCCGCTTCAATTTTCAACAGTCAGTGGGACATCCCCCTGATTCACGGCGTCATAGGTTTCAGAGGGAAAAAACATTAACGTAGCGGCAGCGAGCCGGAACCACCTCCACGAATTTCGACACGAAAAACTCCGATGTCCCAATGTCTGCCCCGGTCGGTTGGGGACGAGCGCTCGGGATCGGTGTGGGCAATGCCTCTGGCACGTGAAATCCGTGCGACCAGATGGGGTCCGCCTCGTTCAGAAGGCGATGGAGCGGAGAGACCAAGAGGTCGATCTGCTTGTCAGCGCCATGCCGCACGAATGCCATCTCAACCGCAAGGAAGGGGGCGGGCTAGTCTGATCAAGCAACATCTGTCAGGATGGCGAAGCCTGGGGTGATAGCTTTCGGTCTGGCTGACACTCAAGGCCTCGAACAGCCTTGTCCTCTCCCCAGGTGTCGGCGTACCGTCTCGTGGCTCGTGCGACGGCGCTGTCGCTCGAGAGGCCGGCGTCGAGGCCGGCGAGGTACCAGGCCACATAGTCTCCGATTCGTCGGCTGGCCTGGCCATCACGGAACGGGTCGAGCTGGTCGAGAATCGGTGTGGCGTCCCCTAGGCATTGGTGAGCGGCCGGGGCGTCGAGATACTGCTCGACCGCCACCCGCAAGGTCTCCGCGCAGGAGAACACGCATCGGCCTGGTCCCAGCGAATGGAACGCTGCGTAGGGTTTCAGGGGTCCGCGGTCGACGCCTTCGTAGTCGATGAAGAGTACGCGCGCGCCCGCGAGCGCCGAAACAATAACGGCAGATGGGGACACACAGCCGACAGCGAAGTCGGCGGATTGGGCGACGACGGCCGGAGAAGAATCATCAGCTAAGGCCACGACCCGACTTGTCGAGAGTGCACGATGGACGAGCCCATCGAGACCGTCGGCTTTGGCGCGCGCCCATCCCTTCCATTTGCTCTTGATGAGGAGGCCCACATCCGGGCACTCGATGGCCCAGCGAAGAAAGGCTGAATAAAAGTCAGGCGTGAAGTTCGTATCGAAGAGGGCAAGGATGATGCGGGCGCCTGCCGCGCGGAGGGCATCGACCGCGCATTGAGCTACTGCGCGAGCCGCTGGGCTGGCGCCCACCTCGACCATCGGGCACCCGGCGATGAGGAGATGCTTCACCGTCGACCCTGAGTCCGTGTAGATCCGCGCATCTCGTGTCCCCCAACAGAAGAACGCATGGTGGGTCCTGACGGCCGCACCGCACGGTCCCGCCAGGCTGGCCCATTGCGCACCCAGTCGGATGCCGCCGGCGAGCTCTGCCGCCTGGCTGATGCAGTCGGCCTGTGTCTCCTGATGATGAAAGACAGCGCGTACGCCGGCGGCACGAAACTGGGAAGCCAACCGTCTCGCCGTCATGTGCCGCCAGGCCAGCGACGCCAGCGCGTGCCGCCTCGGCCTGGCAGACGTCAAGACGCTTCGCGTCAGCGACGCGACGAGCGTGAAGTCTTTGAGCGCATCGCTCCACGGCGGTGCCGCGCGCGGCAATGATGGAGCCGGAGGTGGACCGAGCCACGTCCCGACTGCGACGACCGGAATGCCGAGCCTGCCCACCTGTTCGACCGAATCCCGAAAGCTCTCTCTTGTGTCGAGCAGGTACAGCAGCCTGGCTGGGTCTATCGCAGTGTCCCACCACCAGTAGAGGTCATTCGCGCGGGCGAGGCGCGTCCCCCATTGCGCCGTCACTCCGATTCGGGCCGGCCGGTATGGCGTCGACCGGCCAGCGAACAATCCTCGCAGCAGCTCCCCCAGGGCGACTAGCAGCGCCGCTCCAACGTAGACCGCCGCCGACCGAAGCGTAGCCTGGGATCGCACCACCGGCCCGCCGCTACGCTCCCGGTCGAGCAGTTGCGCAAGTGGGGCGACCTGGCCGATCACAGTGACGTGACTCATGGGAACGTCTTGCGATGCAGCCGCCCACTGCGCCATATCCTGGCTGAGATGAATGGATTCGGTCACCCAATCCTTTAGCACGTTCGTCGTGGCAATGGCTCGGCCGTAGGGAGAGAGCCTCGCGAGCAGCGGTTCCCACTCCGGCCTCGGACGTGCATGCAGGTCACGCGCAGCACGAAGCGCTTCGAGCTCCGTGTGCCAATGGCGGGTCGAGTGTCGATCAAGATACGCAAACCCCGAGTCCGGGACCTGCACAGGCATCCCGTCCACAGTTCCGATACGCCTGAGCCACCTCGCGAGCCGAAGCCCTCCGACTGTGGCTTGCAGATACATCACCTTGAGCCGTCCACCGGCTGCACGCGCCCGTAGCAGCGGCAGTAGCGACGCGACCGACAAGCGCTCGACGAGCGCGACCCACTCTGGACGCGAGACTGTGGAGGGGGGAGTCGTCAACGGCTGAGAGCGGTTCGCCTGGCGGCGGGGCGAGGAGCGCGTTCGATGGTCACAACGGCTCGACCTGACGCGTCAGGCGCCATTCCCCGTCCACCTGTTGCCACAGATGCGGCGCCAGGGTGCGGTACCAGTCCACGACTTGCCACAATTCCGCTTCAGTCATGTCGAGGTACTCCAGCGATTCGCGGAAGTGTTTCTTCGGCACCTCCCCGTCAAAGCGCCGGACCAGCGCCACGGCTTCTTCGCGCGTGAGGTGTCCGTCGCGTACCTCGTGCGCGGCATCAGAGGTGGCCCGCCCGATGCCGAACTTCACGAACGAAAAATAGAAGTGGAGCCCGTCCAGGCGGTCGTCCAGGCTCGCGTACTTCGAATACGTCCCCTCAGAGCGGCCCTCGGGATTCGCCCGAAAACCGGTGTGCTCGACGGCGTGGTAGTAGTTCTCCTGTGGCACCCATTCTTGGTAATAAGAGAACCAGTGCATCTGGACACCTCGCGCCTGAAGCGTGTCGAGCGGCGGCGGCTTGTAGAACGTCAAATCGGCCTCGGTGTAATCGTCCGTGCGTAGGACACCGCGCTCTAGCGCCCACTCCACCAGGTCGTCCGCCGTCACTCCCTTGAAGTACAACTCGGCCCAGTCCTCGAGTGGCATCACCGCTCGGTGTGCATATCGCGCCGAACCGCCATATTCCGCGTCACCGTTTTCGCCGAAGAAGAGCAGCGGAATATCGAACTGCAGCGCGACGTGGAACGCATAGGCCATCTGACCGTAGATGAAGGGGACGAACGGATCGCCAACGGAGATGAGCGCCGCCTTGGCCAGCTTTCGGTGCAGGAGACCGTTGGGCCATGCCAGCAGATTTGGGAACCCCGAGGCTACGAAGCGCTGGTAGTTCTGCCAGCCGATGTCGGTATAGACGAAGGGCGCCCACGTCACGGTCAACGGGTGCATCCCATGGTCGTGCTTGAGCTTGTGGGCGACCGCCGCACTGTCCTTGCCGCCGCTGCCCGGTACGATCACGTCGTATCGGCCGTCGGTGCGACGGTGGCGCTCGCAGAGCTCACGCAGCTCACGCCCGCGCTGCTCCCAGTCGACGACGTGGTGCTTCTCGTGGGCGAAGCGGCAGGCGCTGCACACGCCCTCCTCGTCGAATATGATACGCGGCCGCTGGTTCGACACGACGCACCGGCGGCAGAACACGACGTCACTCGGCTGGTTCCCAAGCTGCCGGTCCAGCGAGCTCTGGATCTTGATCGCAGCCCTACTGCGATGCTGTGCCGGCATGGGGAACGTCCTCCTTTCGAGCGCGCGCGCGATGAAGGCGGCGTGCCAGGTTGCGGTACACCTCCAACCCGGCGCTGCCACTGCGCTCAGGATGGCACTGACAGGCGAACACATTGCCACACTGCAGCGCCGAGCAGAACTCGGTCGTGCCGTAGCCGGTCGTAGCGATTACGACGCGTGGGTCGGCCGGCCGCACATACAAGGAATGCAGGAAGTACATCGAGACGCCATCCGGCAGTCCGTCAAGTACGGTTCCCGCCCAGGTGTCGGCACCGGCCGAACCGAATCTGTGCAGCTGGTTCCAATTGACCTGCGGCACCTTCTGGGCCCGGCCCGCGACGACGCCGGGCTCGAGCCACACCACCTCGCCCGTCACGATGTCGAGACCCTGGAAGCGTCCAAACTCGCGGCTCTCGGTCATCAGGAGCTGCATGCCCAGACAGATACCGACGAGCGGCGTGCCGGATGCGGCCACGTGACGGAGGGCGTCGTCCAGGCCGCGCGCCTTGAGCGCAGCCATCGCGTCGCCGAAGGCGCCGACGCCGGGAAGCACAACGGCGTCAGCAGAAACCACCGCCTCGGGCGAGGTAGTCACCGCCGCATCAAGTCCCGCCTGCGCACAGGCCTGCGTCACGCTGTGTAGGTTGCCCATGCCGAAGTCCACGACGGCGATGCGAGGCGACACGGCCTCAGGCACGAATGGGGTCCTCATGGCGACATACTATGTCCCGCTCGTGCAACCATGTCTTGATCTCACCGAGCGTCGCGCCGTACACTCGCCCGAATCCTCGGCCGCTGCGGAGGTATTCGATATTTCCTTCTCCCGAGAAGTCGTTGTCGACCGGACGTGTCAGGGCGTATTCGTAGTGGAGCATCGACGCAAGCGCGACCGCGTCCGCTCTCCCATCGACGATGACGTCGTGGACGTGCTCGATCCGTCCTGCGCCACCGCAGGCAATGACCTGAATCGGGACCGACTCGGTGATCTGGCGTGTAAGGCTCAGGTCGAATCCCTCTCCGGTCCCCTCACGATCGATCGACGTCACGAGAAGCTCTCCAGCCCCAAGCTCCGCCGCCCGAACCGCCCACTCGAGTACATTCACACCCGTCGGTTCCCTCCCGTTGTCGACGTAGGCCTCGTATGAACCATCTGACTGGCGTACGCCCTCTATCGACACGACGACCGTGGACGCTCCGAACTTACGCGCGGCGTCGCGAACGAAAGACGGGTTCTGAATGGCCGCTGTGTTCAGTGCGACCCTGTCAGCGCCAGCACGCAACACCGTCCGAATGTCGTCCAGCGTGCGGAGCCCCCCGCCCACAGTCAAGGGAATGAAGATTTCGCGCGCCGTTTGCTTCACGGTGTGTAGCAAGCTATTTCGGCCATAGAGGCTGGCAACCACGTCAATGTAGATGAGCTCGTCCGCGCCGCTCTCGTAGTAGTGCCGGGCAAACTCGTCAGGCTTACCCAGTACCCGCAGTCCTTCCAGGTGCACGCCCTTCACCAGGTTGGGCCCCTTGATGTCCAAGCGGGGAATGATTCGGAGCGGTGCCCCAACCCCGCTCGGTGCGGAGCCCTCCAACGAGTTTGCTTCGGTTACCACAGTGGGTAGATGTCGTTCTTGCGTTCAGCTTCAGCCTTCTTGGCGGCTCGCCGGTCGCGATAGGTCTGCCACACACTCCGTAGGCGCTGCACGAAGGACCTGGCAAATCGCCACATAGTGAACCTAGCTCCTCGTGGTTGCGGGCGAGGCAATTGACGCTGGGCGGCGCTCGACGATGCGTGTGACGATCGGCTCGACACCACGTGCCACGCGCCTGGCCATCTCCGCGAGACCCTCTCCGCTGAAGTGCATTCCGTCGGGTCCGAAGTGCTTTGTCTCGAACGGCCCTACGTCGAGATGATGGCACCGGTCACTTGCGGCCGCGACCTCCTCGCGCACGGCGTTGTTGCGCCGGAGATACTCGCAAAACGTGCGCGCTGTGTCCTCCGTGCGTTCCAAGAACGGCGGCAGCTGCACCTCCGCCCAATCGCACTCCCATTTGATCAGCACAGGAACGCAACCCCACAGAGTCGCCGACGCCACCAGGTTCGTCACATTTCGCCTGAATACCCGCACCGCCTCGGCACTAGCTACCGACGCTGTGTTCCACGGAGGATCTGAAATCCAGTACAGAAGCGACTGGGCCCCTCCCAGACGCTCGATGACGCGCCCGCGCAGCAGTTCCCAGAACCGCACGTAAGGCATTTGGGGAAGCCTGTTGACCCAGCCGACCGACCAGGGCTTGTGCCGCCGAACGTGCGTGTAATCAGATCGAAACCCATCGACCATCTGGCACGTCCACGCGTCGTTCACGTTGTGGTAGATGAGCAGCACGTCCGGCTGCAAATCGACACCGCGGAAAACGAACTCCGCCAGTGACTCAGCCGACGTGTAGCCGGACATCCCCGCGTTGATACCCTCAATTGTCGCTCCCGGTAGGCCCTTGGCCAGTATGTCCTGCAACTGGCCGGGCCAGCTCGAGTTTGGTCCGCGAGCGGGGTCGTGCTGCTCGGTGGTCGAACCACCGGCGCAGTAGATTCGAACAACACCCGGCGCCTTCTGGCGTACTACCGCTCGCGTCCCTCCGTATCCCAGGTTGTTCGACGGATACAACCCGGCGACGCCCGGACGTTTGACGTACAACGCGTACGGGTGACTCTCGTAGGCGAGCACTTTCGCGCGAGGAGCCCGGTACGCTGCCAGAAGAGGAGGAGATCCCTGCGTCAACCGCTGGTACACGCGTACCCCGAACTCGACCGCCAGCAGGATGGCGACGAGTACGCCAACAGGGCCGATTATGTCCATGTCGTCGCTAACAGTCCGTGGCAAACCCCCCCGTCGCGCCGAGGACCTGGCGAGGCACTACCGCGCTCGGCGGGGCTCGCCGTCAGGACCTGTCGCCCGACCGCCCTCCTAGCAGCGGGCGTGTCGCACGTCACGAATGGTCTCCACTACACGCGTGATGTCAGACTTTCCGAGACCTACCGCCGACGGCAGGCTCAGCCCGACGCGCGCGATGCGCTCGGCGACTGGTAGTGCCCGCTCGGTTCGATAAATCGGCTGGGTATGGATGGGAGGAAACAACGGTCTCGTTTCGACACCCCGGCGGTCAAGGCGGGCTACCAGGTCTTCCCTGGCACAACCAAACTCGTCCGGATCGACCAAGACCGAATACAGCCAGAAAACCGGCTCGGCCCAGGTCTCGCGCGGCGGAAGCGTCAAACCGGGCAGGTCGCGGAGACCTTCGTCGTACGCCACGGCGATGCCCCGCTTGGCCGCCAGAATCGCGTCCACTCTCTCCATTTGCGCGACTCCGATCGCCGCCTGCAAATTGGTCAGGCGATAGTTGAAGCCGACGACCGGATGCCAGTAGCGCCGGTCCGGAGCCATGCCATGGGCGCGCAACAGCCGCACGCGTTCCGCCAGGTCGCTACGGTCGGTTGCGACCATACCGCCCTCACCTGTCGTCACGATCTTGTTCCCATAGAAGCTGAAGGCCCCGATATCCCCGATGCTGCCCACCGTCCGCCCTTTGTAGGTCGCGCCGTGGGCCTCGGCGGCATCTTCGACAACGGGGAGTCCGTGGCGCCGGGCGATTTCAAGAACTGGATCCATGTCGGTCGGGTGACCGTACAGGTGTACCACGATGATAGCTCGCGTCCGGGCCGTCACGGCGTCTTCGATGCACTGCGGATCCATGTTCCAGGTCCGAGATTCACTATCGACGGCAACCGGGTGCGCACCCGTGTAGGTGACGGCATTCGCCGTGGCGATAAACGTCAGGCTTGGAACGATGACCTCGTCGCCGGGTCCGATATCGAGAGCCAGCAGGCTCAAGTGCAGGGCGCTTGTACCGCTGCTCGTGGCTACGGCGTACCGGGTGCCGCAGAACGCGGCAAAGCAATCCTCGAACTGCGTCACGAACTTTCCGGCCGACGATATCCACCCTGTCAACAAACACTCGGTCACATACTCCAGCTCCCGCTCGCCAAGCGAGGGGGCCGCGACCGACAGACGCACACGGCGGTCGAGCAGAACCAGTTCGGTCACGCGATTCTGGTCGTCGAGCAGGGGCAGCACACGGATCCGTTCGCCCATCAACTCGGCAATCTGCTCAGGGGGCATCCCGACGCGGCCGGTGGTCGGAGTGGGCCGCGGGACATCGGCAGCTGGCGAATTGAGGCCGCCTCCGGCAAGAAGAGCCCGGCGGATATCTCCGTCGGTTATCAGGCCCGCGAATTGCCCGGTCTCTGGATCCAGTAGCAGAACGCAACCGTGCCCGGTCTCATCGATCACACGCAGTGCATGCCGTATGCTGCTCCCAATCGGAACATTCATCCGGTCGATATAATCTGGCGTGCCCACTAGGGTCAGTCTCTTGCGACTAACTGAGTCGCCAGCCAATCAGCGTGACTACGGAGTGCCTCGATTGAGTCGAACTTGGATTCCAGCACGACCGGCACCCCTCGCCGCCGATGACGCTGAAGGGCCCCAATCACCCAGCTCGTCGGACGACACGGCTCGTGCATGTCCGCAGTGCCGTCGTTGTCGTGCACGTGAAATGCTCCAACGTACGGCTCGACCGCCTCTAGGAACGCCAGCCGATCGAATCCGTAGGTGCGCGCCGTCACATTCAAGTGCCCGGTGTCGACGAGCAGTCCGAGTCCGCCTTCGGCGCGCTTGGCCACCAGTGAGACACAGTCATCGGAGGTAGCGCAGAGCAGCCTGCCACGAAGCGCTGCGCGACAGACGTTGTTCTCTATCAACAGGCCGACACCGAGGGTCTGGGCACGCGCCAACACCGCTTCGACAGCGGTCCCGAAGCGTTCGGATGCCCTGCGGCCTGCGTCGGCGGACGCTGGCGCCGGAAAGGCGAAGCCCGCTCCCTCTCGCCCGGTCGGATCGGTGATGAACCCTCCGTGCACAGAGTAGAATGGGGCGCCTAGACGCGCACACAACTCCAGCGCCTCCATCGCGAACTGCATGCTTCGACGGCGGATCTGCTCGTCGCCAGATGCCAGGTTGAGCACGAATGGCACCGCAGGGTGTGGAAAGTAGTTGTGTACAAGAAAGGAACGTGAGCTGGCGGCGAGCCGGTCGAGCATCTTCCCATCGCAAACCACGCCACCGCCAAGCTCGACGTGGTCGAGGCCATGCTCTTCGAAACGCTCGAGACGGCGGTCGAGCGGCTCCTGTCCGGTCAGGCACGCAGTCGACACGTAGATGGGCACGGCGCGCCCGCTGTCACAGATCGAGGAATCCAACCTGCTGATCCTCTTCTGGCGGCCCGAACAAGTATCCGAGGTCCTCGTAGAGTCGGCGCGCTGCAACGTTCTTCGAGTACACCTTGAGTCGAACCCGCAACGCTCCGCGCTGGCGTGCGGCCCGATGGAGAGCGTGCATCAACCTCCGTCCGAGACCGGCTCCCCGTCGCGCCGGATGAATCACGATACCCAAGCTTGGAACATCGTACCCTTCGTCCCACCCACGGAGAAAGCCGTAGCCTAGAATCTGATCGCCCTCGGTCACGACGTAGTAGAGATCCTCGCCGCCATACGCGGCGCGCTCGCGCGCCTCGTCAGCGGTGAAGGGGTGAGGATGGAAGAACTGTTCGACATCCCCTTCGTGCAGGAGGCGAAAAAAGGCGGTCAGCGCCGGCTCCAGGGCCGCATCGAGCCGCCTGATCGTGAACATCCCCCCAGCTCCACTACCGATCCCAGCGCACGCTTTCCAATGTGATCGCGTCATCTTCGTCCAGGTCGACCGCGGCAACCTGGCCCACAACGCGGTCGAACCAAGAGGGCTCGAGACCGCCGGCCGGGCGCTTGCACGTGAGGTCGTCCGCGTCGAACACGTGCCCTGCTTGAACGGGACGCCGCACCACCAAACTCTTTCGCATCACCATCCGGTTCCCATGCTCGCTTGGCATCGGCTGCTTGACGCCATCCCCGAGGGCCTGCTCCACACGACGAATAGCAGTAACAAGCGAAGCAAAGGCCATAGGCTCCAGTGAAGCTCGGTGATCTGGCCCCGGTAATGTTCGATCGAGCGTCATGTGCTTTTCTATTGTGCAGGCGCCGGCAGCGACCGCCCAGGGGGCGACCTCGATGCCCTCCGTGTGATCGGAAAAACCGACGGGACACCCAAACGCGTCGCTCAGCGTCCCGATCGCTTTCAGGTTGACGTCTTGGACCGGCGCCGGATACTCCGACGTGCACTGCAGGAGGACAATTTGCCCTTCCAATCCGCCGGCCTTCAATGTCTGAACCGCGGTCTCGACCTCCGCTTGGGTTGACATCCCCGTCGACAACAGAACCGGGCGCGGTCTCGCGGTGATTCGGCGCAGGAGCGGCACGTTGGTCGTGTCTGTGGAGGCAATCTTGAAGGCCGCGACACCGAGCCACTCGAGCAACTCGACGCTCGGCTCGTCGTAGGGGGTGCACAGGTACAGCACATTGCGGTCGTGGCAGCGTGCCGCGAGCGCCGCGTGCGCGTCGGGACCGAGCTCGATCGCCTTCAGCATGTCGTACTGAGAACCGGCCGACCCGGTCGTAGCCACCTGGTAGCCAGCCTTCTCGGCCCGAGCGGTAATCAACTGCTCGGTCACATACGCCTGGAATTTGACCGCGTCGGCGCCCGCCTGGGCGGCGGCGTCAACAAGATCAAGCGCAAGCCGCACGTCGCCGTTGTGGTTGACCCCAGCTTCGGCTATCACGAAGACAGGAGACGTGCCACCCAGGAGCCGGTCTCCGATTCGAACAGTTGGGTTTGTCACAAGCCGCAGCGGTTGATTTCGTAGTTCGCCGTTCGTCGCTCGACTTCTTTGGTATCGCCCGCCCGGCCGTTCCTAGTTCTGCGTCGTGCGGCGAAACGTCGCTTGCAGAGCGCAGCGCGACGCCATGTCAATCGGGCTGTTCCACCGGCCACATAGCCGCCAGATCGCCGAAGAAGATCTCTTCACCCGGGTCGTCCAGAACCTCGTCCGCCTGTGAGCGCCCGTCGTCGAGCACGAAACGTGGGTTTTCCGACCAGGATCGATAGACCTGCACGATCTCGACGGCCGGGCCGAACAAGGCCGCCGCTACTCGAGCCGCCTCTTTCTGCCATTCGTACGTCGTGATGAGGACTACTTCCGGCGCCCCGGTGGATCCTTCGCGCGGCTCGACCCCCACGGACGCCACATCCTCCCAGTCACGTTCCGCTAGATGATGAACGTACACGATATCGAGATTCCGGAAACCTCGAATCGTTTCCGCCAGCAGCCGCGTGTGGTCGCGCGTGCCGACCAGGCCGACGCGCCTCCCATCAGCAAGAGCTGTTTCGACAAAATGCTCGAGCGCCTCGAGTGCCTCGAACTGTCGATGCCAAAGCGCACGCACCAGCGCGCGCGTGTGGTATTCGGCGATTTCAGCGGTGGACCAGCTGCAACAGCACCTGGCCACGAAGGCATTGAATCGTGTCTGTTGCCGTTCTTGCCGTTCCTCACGCAGCCGGGCAGCCAGTGGTGCGGCCACGGCGGCTGGCACCCGCGCCTTGTCGACTATCACTCCTTCGAGATAGAGCGCGTCCAGCTCGGTGCTGAGGAACGTGATCATTGCGTCCTCTGGCGTCTCCACCATCGGCTCGTTGTTGTCGTTGAAGGAGGTGTTGAGAACCATCGGGATCCCTGTCAATCTCCGAAACGCCTCGATGACCTCAAAGTACACTCCGCCGTCCGTGCGCGAGACCGTCTGAATCCGACTGGTCCCGTCCACGTGAACCACCGCCGGGATGAGGTCCTGCTTCTCCTCGCGGACGGGACCGGCCAACAGCATGTATGGGCTGGGGCGGTCTAGGTGAAAAAACTCGGCAGCCTGATCCTCCAGGACGCTTGGCGCAAACGGGCGGTACGCCTCGCGGTGCTTGACCCTGTTGTTGATTACGTCTTTCATGGTCGGGTCACGCGGGTCGGCCAGGATGCTGCGATGCCCGAGAGCACGCGGACCCGACTCGCTGCCACCCGTGAACCATCCGACAATCTCACCGGACGCGAGCCGCTCTGCCACATGCGCCGGGGTACATGCGTCGAACGGAACATCGAGCCGCTCCAGCAGCTCGCGGATCCCCTTCTGTTCGAATGTCCGCCCTGTATATGCGTGCGGCATCACGAAGCGCTTGGATTTCGACACCGGCAGGACGTTGTAGTAGGCGTACAGCGCGGCGCCGAGGCCGATCCCTTCGTCCGAGCAGGCGGGATACACATAGAAACCGTCGACACTGACTTGCTTCACGATGATGCCGTTGGCGACGCAGTTGAGACCTGTTCCTCCGGCGAACACGAGGTTGCGGGAGCCGGTGCGTTCGAGAGCGTATCGTGCGAGATGAACCAGCGCCCGTTCCACTTCCGCTTGTACGTCGTACGCGATACGGGCGTAATGCGGGCTGGTCACCTCGGTCTTCGAGGGACAGGGCGCAAGTGCCTGCTTGAGCCGGTAGAACGGTAAGCGCGACATGAAGTGGGAGTAGTCAATCGCGAGCCCATCGCCGCGCGGCGCGAGATCCAACACCGGACCGGGGGCCATCGCGCCGTACGGCGCCAGCCCCATCGTCTTGCCCGGCTGCGCGCACCGATGGTTCCCGACCAGCCCGAGCAGGACCGTCACGAGATCGTATAGCGCGCCCACGCCGTACTCGGTCGCGCGCTCGACACACTCGATGCGGGTGCCCTCACCGCGATACAGCGAGGTGGTCTCGTTTTCGCTTCCCACGCCATCCACCACGAGAATGGCGGCCTCGTCGTAGCCCGCTGGATAGAACGCGGTGGCAGCGTGCGCATCATGGTGCCGGACGACGACGATCCGATTCTCGGGCAGGTCGAGCTTCAGCTTGATGTAGTCGTGCAGCAGCTTCCGATAGTGTGGCCCCGAGTCGATCCACCGTGGAAGCTTCGAGTAGTCGGTCGCCAGATAGTCGATCTCGCGCAGCGACTCGATGCCGAGGCGGTCCATGCAGTCGACGAGCGCGTGCGCGGGAAACTGATAGCTGTTCTTACATCGAAGGAGCCGCTCTTCGGTGGCCAGGGCGGACACCAGCTCGCTCCCGTCACCATCGTCGCTGAGAATCGCGGCGGCGGGCTCATGAGACGCCCAGCTCTGCAAGCCGAGAATCTTCATGAGGCCGGAGTCATCCGCTGGCGATCAGAAAGAATGAGGTCCGCGAGGTGCAGGTCCCAGACGGTATCGATGTCGATCGAGCGCTCGCTGGGCATCACGTAGGCGTGGGCGCCGGGTGGGCACTTGGACCGGTCAGTTCGAAGCACGCCGGAGCGAACCAAGTAGATGGCCCCATTCAGCGCGTAGACGGCCGGAAAATCCTGCCGTCGCAAGTAGCCGGACGGTTTCGGCACGATGTCCGCAAGCCGTCCGTCCTCAGAAATCCGCATCGTCAAGTAGGGATGCGAGGCGGCTTCGGTGACGCTTACGACGGCGGAGGCGGCGGTGTCGACGGCGAGCGTAACAGCGGCATCGATGTCCTCGGCCAGCCGCAGCGGAGAAGTCGGCTGCAAGATCAGAACAAACTGTGGCTCGTCGCCGTCGGCAACCAGCCAGTCGAGCGCATGCAAGATGGCGTCGATGTCCGGCGAGTCATCAGTGGCCAGAGCCGCCGGGCGAAGGAACGGAACCTCAGCGCCCCAACTTTGTGCCACGGCCGCGTATTCCTCATCGTCGGTCGACACTATCAGGCGTCGCAGCGTCCGGGCCGCCAGCGCAGCTTCTATGGTCCACGCCATGAGCGGCTTGCCTGCCAGCGGCGCAATGTTCTTACGCGGCAGGCCCTTCGAACCTCCCCGTGCCGTGACGAGACCAACGACGTCAGGCAAGCCCATAAATCGTCGAGACCAGATCCATCGTCTCCAGCGCGTCATCCAGCGTCACGCTCCGCGAGTGCCGGCCAAGCGCAGCCGCTACTGCCTGCTCGGCCTGCAGGCGAAAACCAGGTTTGAATGCCCTATCCCAGGGCGAGGGATCTATCGGCTCGAGCGTCCGCTCGCCGGACCGCTGCACGCGCAACTGCTCCAGCGGTCGCAACTCCCACCGACGGCCGGCTGTCGTCACGGATGCGGCCCACGGACCCGGCCCGCGCCAGACCGCCTCATACAGTCCCGTGTCGCCGTTCTCAAACTCGATCTTGGCCGCCACCACCGGCGGCACAGGGTCTGGTGTCCACGGAAACACCGGCGTCACGGAAGCGATGGGACTACGGCCGAATACGCGGAAATAATCGATGAGATGGATCGAGTTCACATACATCCAGTGAGCAACAACGCGATCCGGCATTCCTAGGTCCGTTGCGACCCCCTGATTCTGCTGGTCGTGCACGTCGATGTGCCGAGTCCCATCCTCCTTTTTCAGTTCCTCTAGCACGGTCTGTGTCCCTGAATAGAAGCGGCGATTCAGGCCCACGATCACCGTTCGGCTCATCTCTCGAGCACACTGGCGAATTCGTCTCGCTTCGGCTGGAGTGAGACCCGGCGGCTTCTCGAGGAACACGACCCACGGAAATCGGCAACAGGCTTCAGCTACTTCGCCTCCAGCTGATTCGGAGACCGCCACAACCACGAGACAGGCAGTGGATGATTCGTATAGCTCGCCAAGCGTGTCGCACACGCGGGCGATCCCGAACTCGTCCGCAAGGCGCTCGGCCCGCGCCCGGGTGCGGCTCTGAATGCCCACGAGGCTCACGCCCGGCACGTCGGCGAACGCGCGGGCATGCTCGCGCGCCATCTGTCCGGCGCCGATCAGGGCCACGGCGCAGCCATTGCTCTGCCGACTAGGCTCCATGGGTCACTGGCGGCGCGCAATCACAAACATGATGTCGAACAGGTTCAGGTAGAAGTCGAAATCGACCAGACCCGCGCGCTCCAGACGGGCGAACACCTCTGGTCGGCGCTGGCGAAGAACGAGCAACGCATAGGCAGCCCCGCGCGCGCTCCGCCAGAAGCCGCACGCCCGACTGTACACTACGTCGAAGCCGTGCCGCCTCAGCAGGCGAGCGAGCGTAGCCCGTGAGAAGTAGTGAAGGTGCGTGGGCGGGTGGATCAACCGCCAAGATCCCCGCCGCATCCTTGCGTTGAGACTTCCGATGTCACCAGTAGTTACGGCCAGGAGGGCGCCGCTTTCGGTGTGATCTGCAATCTTCTGTACATGCCGACCCGGCGACCGCAAATGCTCGATTGTGTCCCACAAGCACACGACATCGAATCGGGCCCCGCCGAAGTCGTACTGGAGAAAGTCGTCGGTGAGCACATCGAGCCCCAGCGTATCGCGCGCATACCGCGTGCCTGCGCCGGTCACGTCGATGCCCCGCACTGTCTCGAACTCCCTGCGTGCCAGATCGAGAAAGAACCCGTAGGCGCTGCCAACCTCGAACAGGTGACGGTGTCGGGTAGGTTGGAGAAACGACCGCAGCACACGAAGTCGCGAGCCGAAATTTCGCTGAGCACACCGCCGATCGCGCACATAGTCTTCGTACTCCCCGCCACGGAAGTACTGCTCGTCATAGAGCCGGTGCACCTCGGCGTCGGAAGGCATTCGAGCGGCGGACACGAAGCCGCAGGCCATGCACCAACGAAGGCCGGAGTGCGACGGCTCGTAGGAGCGGCCGCCGCAGACAAGGCATTCGTCAGACGTGGCGCTCGGACGCTCTCGAGCAGCGGGATCGATCGCCCGAGTGGGCACGCTGGTCGGCGGATGGGGCGATGGCAAGCGTAAGTGGTCAGTCGTGCGCGGCATCCATCGGCGACCCTGGGTCTTCGTGCCGACGAACGCGACTGAGCATATAGCTCGGCCGAGTCCGAACCTGGCTATAGATGCGCGCGACGTAGATGCCGATGATTCCGCAGAAGAACAAGACTACGGAGTTGAGCGCCAGGGTCACCGAAACACTGGAAACCCAACCTGGTGGCGTGCCCTCGCCGACGAGAAACCAGACCGCGATAAAACCAGCGTACAGCATACTGATTGCGACGGCGATTGTGCCAAGTACGAGCCCTATGTAGAGAGGCACGTCGGAGTAGTCGAACAGGGATCGCATGAACAGAGTGCCGAGCTGGCGCAGGCCATAATGCGATGTGCCGGCGCTCCGAGCCGAGGCGGCGAAGGGCACAACGCACTGACGGAACCCCACCCAAGCGGCAAGGCCCCGATAAAGCCTGCCGCGCTCGGGCAACGTCCGGATAGCCGCGAGAGCCACGCGATCGAACAACCGATAGTCCGACGCGTGCGGAATGATTGAGACTTGCGCCACCTTGGTGACGATCCGATAAGCGAGCCCGGTAGCGACGCGCCGATACCAGGAGAGTCCAGCCGTCGAGACCTTCTTCGTGTGCACGATGTCGTAGCCCGCCCGCCACGCACACAGCAGGTCGACCAGCAGTTCTGGAGGATGTTGAAGATCACCGTCCATCGTCACAACGACGTCGGCATCCACGTGATCCAATCCCGCCGTCAGCGCCGCCTGGTGCCCGAAGTTCCGAGACAGCAGGATGTAGGACACCCTCGAGTCGTGCCTGAAAAGCGTCTCGAGCACGGCCGCCGTGTGATCGCTGCTCCCGTCGTTCACGAACAGGACGGACCATCTCACGTCGAGCGTCTCGAGCCGTTTTGACAACGCATCGTACGTCCGTTGAAGCACCTGTTCTTCGTTGTAGACGGGAATGACGACCGCGAGGCTGGGGCGTACGGCCTGACGCGCCTCCAGTGGGAGCGGCAGTGGCATGATCGGATCACGCTCACGATCTGCTGACTGCGCCATGGTTCTCAATTGCGTCAACGGCTCAAGAAACTCACGCCGCTGTCAACCGACGTTTCGGCCTGCTCGACGAGGGACGTGCATGGTTCGCGAGAGTCGTCACTGGTCGATCCCACGTCCGTCCATGCGGTCAGCGGCGAGCTGGCCCGACCTGACGGCAACACTCGCGTCAGCCGACGGCGGCACCGGTGCCTCGAAGCTCGCTGCCGACGGCGGTTCGATCTCTCGGACCCTGCGACGCCTCCCCTGGATGAAGTTGCGGCCGACGCCATCGAACGTGCGCTCGAGCATCGTCCGCGGCCGCTGAGTCGTCAGCCGATAGACGCTCTTGGCGAGTCGCCAGGGACGCAGCAGGAACTGAATAGCATAGAATCCGGCCATCCCCCCGACGCTCAGGAGCTTCACACCTCGGTCCGTGACATGCTCAGACCACGATTTCATGCCTGAGACCTCGTTGTACACATTGCCGGTCAGGAATGCCTCGTACCGCAGTCCGGTCTTGTCGATCTGTCCTTCTGCGACCAACTGCTTGAACAGCTCGCTCCCGGGATAGGGCACAAAGGGAAACGCCGCCACGTCCTGTACGCCAATCGCTGCCAGCCTCATCATGAACCAGAAGGATTGGAGGATCTCCCATTTCGTTTGTCCAGGAAATCCGAAGATCATGTTGGCCTTGATGAGGATTCCGCGTCGAACTGCCGCGCGCATCGACGCGAGCATCTTGCGTATGCTGACTTCCTTCTTGATCCGCTTCAATGTGGCGGGCGAGCCGCTCTCCGGGGCGTAGGTCAACTCGTGGCAACCCGTCCGATAGAGTCGATCGACCACCTCGGCGTCAAGGGCTTCCGACCGCGTGCCTGAGGGCAGCGCCCAGGTGATGTCGAGTCGCTCCGCCAGCAGGATATCGGTGAACTCCACGATCCACTGCCGTCTCACGACAGCGGTGAGGTCGTAGAACTCGAAGTGGCGTACCTGGTACTGTGCCGTCCAGAGCTTCATTTCCTCCACGACCTGTCTCGGGTCTCGCGCCACCCAGTACTGCGTCCACATCTCGGGGTTCGAGCAGAACGTGCACTGATAGGGACAGCCGCGCGAGGCGATCATCGGCATGTTGCGCCCTCGAACCGACGCCATTCCCAGACCGTTGGTCAGGTAGTTCTCCAACGGAGTCTCCTCCCACGAGGGGATGGGAATCTCATCGACGGCACGGAGGCGCGAGCGGGGCTTCGTTCTTACGACATCCCGCCCGGCATCGATGAAGACCAGGCCGTTGATCGCCTCCATGGGACGGCCGTCAGCGATCGCGTCCAGTAGCTCGACGAAAGTCTCCTCCCCCTCGCCCAGGACACAGCTGTGGAGGCCGGGACAGCACGTCAGGACATACTCCGGATCCGCGGTTACGTGCTCGCCGCCGGCGACGACTACCACACCGGGGAACGCGTCGAAGATGGCCTGGATGACGACCTTGTAGTACACCCACTCGTTCGAGTACATGCACGACACGCCGATGAGGTCGACGTCGGTGGGAATCCGCTCGACGATCTCGCGAGCGGGCAAACCGTTGATCAGCAGTGACGAGGAACCCAGCCGGGTGAATCGATGGACGGCTTCACCGAACGCATCAATCACGACCACCTGGTGACCCGCGGCCTTGAGGGATCCCGCAAGGTATGCGACGCCGATCGACGGCACCCCCTGGCTCGAGTTGAGCATGGCCTGATGCAGGATCGTCGGCGGTCGAACGATGGCGACTCGTGACATCTTCAACTCTCGGGTTGCCCGGATCCTACTCGAGAGAACCTGCGCCGACCCAGGAGGGCGATCGCCAAGGCGAGCGTTCCACCCGCGACCGTCATCCCCGCGTAGACGGCCCGCGGCCTGTAGACGAACTGCACCGTCTCGTCTCCCTCTTCGACGATCACGCCCCGGAACGCGCCATACACCGGGAAGGCCGGACGCGAATGTCCGTCGACGAATGCGCGCCAGTCCGGCGAATAGGTATCGGTGAGCACCAGGACACCGGGCCGGCGACCGTCAAGCGAAATGGTGACTCGTGAGGCCGAGTAGGTATCGATGTGAGCGTCGCTCGGCCCCGACGTATCGACATCGCCGAGCGGGGCGCAGGGACTCTCACGACTGTCCGAGGCTTCGGCGAGCGCGACCCGCGTGAGGTCCTCCCTCGGCAGATTCTCTATTGCCGCGATCACGTCCGATAGCGGCATCTCGAGACACCGTTCCGCCACGAACGCCCTGGGAACTGGACTCTGACTCTTGTAGAGGTACACGCGCACTGGATCGCCGTGGTTCGTATACACATCCTCATCGAACAGGGCCACGAACCGCGGATGCTCGATCGGATTCGGAGCGATGACGTAAGACGCTCCGAAGAGGTCGAGGTACCGCGAATCGAGCTGTGTCACGAACACGCGGGTCAGCTCGTTGTCCAGCTGATGCGACATGGCGTAGCGCGCTGGTGCCAAGCCGGTCTCCACCGACCGCGCGGGCGCACCAGGCGAAGCGAAGTCGGGCCCGAACTCTGAAGCGTACAGCAGTCTGGCAGTCCGGGCAGGCGGCATATGCGCAAAACCGTTCGGTAACCTCGCGCCCGACACGAGCGGGCCCGCCTCGAAGAACTGGTGTTGGTTGGCGTAGTAGTTTTGATCGTCGACCAGATAGACGACGCGCTCCGTGGCATCCAGCTCACGCACAACCTCAGCAAGGCCTGTTTCCGCGTAGAACGCGGCCGCCAACGACCGAGTCTCGCCCGCTTGGAACCACCCGAATGACGCACCGGCCACCCCCAGCACAGCCACGAGGACGACCGGCGACATCGCGTGAACGCGTTCGCGTGTCCTCCACGTCCGCCGTACCAGCCAGACCAGACTCACCACCTGGATGAAGCTGGCCGATAGAACCACCCAGAGGCGGAGTCCGAAGAAATACGGCGGGTAGGACACGCCCCAGCGTTGAAGCTGAAAGACCGGTCGCAAAACCCGGTCCAGTGTCGAGAACTCCAGTTGCAGCACCGGCGCCCAACCCGGGGTGTTCGCGCCGACGAAGTCCATGGTGAACGGCTTCATCAGGGCGTGGGGTGTCCGCGTCACGGCCAACACGCTGAGGAGCACGACGAATACCACCAGCCACGCAAGGCTGGCGGTTCCCAGTGCGAGCAGCCCGCGGGGCGCCCAGCCGCGGGCCCCGACCACCAGCCACCGCTCGGCCCCCGCTCCCACGAGCACCGCAAGCGCAAAGTCCAGGAAAAACAGGTAGAAGGACGGGTGCACCGCCCCCAGCACCGGTACTGCCGCCATCAGGGGCGCGAGCCTCGGCACGGCTTGGAATAACGTCACAACCCCTACGAATCCCACCAGCGGGTATGCGATGTTCGCGACGCCGGCGAGGCCACGAGGCCACACCGCACGCGCGGCGCAGAGCACCACCAGCAATGGCAGCAGACTCATTCCAGCGAGATTCGGACGACCAGCCGCCGTGATGGACCTCACGCTGGTCCATATCTCGGTTGCCAGCGCCGCCTCGGTGCCGGAGGGGAAGGCCCAGCGAGTCGATTCGATGAATGTCTGGACGAACGGCAGCAGGATGAACGCCGTGAGGCCGGCCGCCCATAGTCCGACGCACGCACACGCGCCAACGGCCAACATCCGCGAGCGGATCGGCCCGTCGCGTCGGCCGCGCTCGCCGCCGACGACGGTGCAAAGCAACAGGACCAGGGCGGTGAGCGGAAGGAACATTGGCGTTCCGAACACGATAGAGGCCACGAGTGCCAGCGAGGCGCCCGCCATGTACCTAGCCTCGCGCGTTCGCAGATACATCGTCGTTCCCGCAACGACGAACGGCAGATAAGCCATCGGGACCCGCAAGTGAGCTTCGAAGACGTCGAATTTCAAAGCGGATAGTGGAAGCCACTGGAACACCACGCCGCCGAAGAAGGACGCGACTATCGAGTAGCCAAGGACTCGCCGAAGCAGGGCATACATACCGACGCCAGCGACGATTGAGTGGAGAAGCGGCGAGACACCGAAGGCCGCGGTCGGACCCGCCGCGATCGCAACGTAGCTCAGGGGATCGAAGGGATTCGCCGCCCCGGATCCGATGGCCGGCATGCCGCCGAAATTGGCGGTGTCCCAGAGCGCAATGCCTTCACGAGCCGCATTCTGCAGATGATGGATTACCGCCGGAAAAGTACGTAAATAAAAATCCTCACTCACGTTGTACTTCGATGTCAGGCCGAAAAAGAGGAACTCGTACAGGGCCGCCAGCGTCGTCAGCCCGTACGCCAGCGCGACGCCGGGGAGCTCCCAACGATGCCGAACCGCCTCGATGTCGCTCACGCCCATCTGAATGTCCGCTCGTACGGCAGCTCCTCGCCAAGACGGACGGCTCGATGGCCCTGCTCGTGTGAGATGTAGGCAGCCACCAGCGCGGTTACGGCCAGCCGGCCCGCTCTTCCGGTCGGCGCGTCGTTGCCCGTGAGGAGCGCGCTCAACACCGCGGCCGTGGAGCGAACGCTCTCCGCCGACTCGGTTCGCACAGTCGAATCCCGCGTCGGCAGGGCGTAGCGCGTCGTGGGCTCGTCACGATGCGCAGGCTGGCGCACACTGAGCGACAGCGTCCCAGCGAGCTCGTCGATCACGAGTTGGCCGCACGGGCCCGCACAGATCACCTTCAAGCCGTGTCCCTGGTCCGCCCCGATCTCCGCGTAGAACCGTCGGCCGGACGCCGTGGTCAGACGCACCGAGCCGGCCCGGTCCTCAAACTCCGGTCCGCGCGGACTCACGACGGGATCCGGCGACAGCCAGGCGGTCACCTCTGCGGGAACTTCATCGGTGAGGAAGCGAAACATCTCGAAGTAGTGGAGACCGTTCATCGCCATTCCGCAGTTACCGCCCACGACCGTGACGCTTGTGAGCCCGCCGAACGCCTCCGACGTGACGATCCGCTTTGCCTCCTGGTAGCGGGGCATGAAACGCATCTGGTGATTGACGGCGAGGCGCGTGCCGTGCTCGTCACACACCGCGAGCATCTCGGCGCATTGTGCCAGCGACACGGCCATCGGCTTCTCGCATAGCACAAAGCGCGCGTCGGCGCGGGCGGCCAAGCAACTGTACCGGCAGTGTGTCGGCGCCGTGGTCGCGATGATCACACAGGTCGGCTTCGCATCCGCGAGCAGCCGTTCGGCATCCAGAAACCAACGCTCGCGAGGAATCCCGAACGCCTTGCCCGCCTCTGCCAGCGCCTCCTCACGCACGTCGCAGATACCGACCACTGGCAAACTCAGGTCGCGCGCAACCTCCAAGTGGCGCCGGCCCATGCTCCCGACACCTATCAACGCGGTCTCCACGGTCATGCCCCGGCCGTCTCGAGCCACTCGGCGAGTATCTCGGCCATCCGCGCGTGCCCACGCTCGGACCAGTGGCAATCGTATGAGAGATAACTCGGCGTACCAGCGTCGAGTCCCGCGCTGCGGAGCCCTTCTGTCGGATCAAGCCACGGGATGTCGTGGCGGCGGGCCGTCGCCTCGAGCCACTGCTGGAGGCCGGACCGTGGCCGCACCTGCGCGTCGGGTGCAAGGCCGTACATGGCACGCGCCGCGCTGCACTCGCTTGGGCCAACCTGAAAGCCCATCGGCACAAAGACCAGCACGAGTCGTCCGCCGTCTGCCCGAACATCCTCGCTGAAGCGTCGAAGCACCGGCTCCGACAGCTCAACATTGCGTAGCAGCTGCGGTGGCCACAGGTGAAGCGGTCGCTGCAGCCGCCAGAAGCCTTCAGTCGCGGGCGCAAGACCCAGAGCCGCCAACTGGCGCTCGAATACCTCCTGTGGCGCATCGAGCAGGATATCGACCTCCTCCGAGCGAAGGCCAGGGCGCTCGCGGTTTGGCCCCGCTCTGCCCTGGTCTGCCTCGATCGCCAGCAGCGCGCCGCGTAGGCGCTCGCGAGCAAGCCGCCAGAAAATCGCCATCCGGAGCCGTCGCAGGGCGCGGTGCGCAGGGGAGGCCGGAGCCCCGATGTCGAACCGTTCCGGCCGGCCGTCTGGACCGAACGTGGCCTGCCGGAGGTAGTAGGGATCGGACAGTTTGTCATAGCCCGGATCCACGTCGTTGTGAAAAACGAACAGAAACACCACGCGAGGCTGAAACCGTCGACCGACCTTGAGATACCAGTTCCACTCCAGCACCGGCGCCCAGCTTCCCATCCCGTGGCTGACGACCTGGTCGCCAGTCGCTTGCAATCGGCGCTCGAGGACGCGCCCAATTGTCTTCTCGTACTCCACCTCGTCCGCCTGGATGAAGCTGTCTCCGATCAGCATCACCTGGGCGCGGTCGACGTCACTCTCGGCCCCTCGCATACCGAGCGAGTTGATCACGTTCTCCACCGGCTCGAAATCGTCCGGCGGCGTCGGACGGCGCACGAATCTGTCCCCTGGGCGATAGTTGTGATGAAAGGTCTGGCTCGCCTCCGGCACATACGGCTCCGATACCCACCCCTCAAGCGACAACGCCCGGATGGTCAGTTCGACACCAGCGAGCGCGCCAAGCACCGACACGATCACGAGCCCGGCCCTTGCGCGGCCCCGGTGACTCATGACGGCCCACCCCGCCAGGCAGCCGACACCACATGTGGACAGCGCCACATTCACGACCTCCCAACCCGCGGCGAGAGCATCGAGCACACCCGCCGCACCGAGCGCCGCGCCGACTGCCAAGGGAAGAGTGCTGGCCAGCTTCATGAGCTCGCTCCGAGCGACTGCATCTCGACCATGCGGCTAAAAGTGGCGCCTTCCGCGCACAGGTCGCCGTACGAACCGTGCTCCACGACGCGGCCGCGGCTGAGGACGTAGATATGGTCGGCCCTGACGATGGTCGACAGACGATGGGCAATCGCGACAACGGTGGTCTCGCGCGCAACCGACTCGATCGCCTGTTGAATCAACCGCTCCGAAGCAGAGTCGAGCGAGCTAGTGGCCTCGTCCAGAACGAGCAACTCCGGCTTGCGCACGATCGCCCGGGCGAGTGCCAGGCGCTGGACCTGCCCACCAGAGAGACGGACGCCGCGATCGCCGACGACTGTATCGTATCCGTCCGGAAGCTCGTCGATGAACTCAGCGGCATGCGCGAGACGACAAGCGGTCGCGATATCTTCGTCGGTCGCCTCCTCAAAAGCCCAGCGAATGTTGTCGCGAATGCTCATGTTGAACAGGACGCTTTCCTGCGGCACGTAGCCAAGCCGGCGACGATACGACACTCCGTCAATATCCGACATCGGACGCCCGTCGATGACGATCCGCCCAGTCTGCGGCGTGTGGAGCCCGATGAGCAGGTCCACGAGCGTAGACTTGCCCGCGCCAGATTCTCCAACAAAAGCCGTCAATCGCCCCTTCGGGATGCACGCTTCGATCTCGGTCAAGGCCGGCGGCCGTCCCGGATGCGTGAACGAGACCCGCTCGAACACGATCTCCCGATCGAACCCGTTGAACGCACGCTGGCCGGTGGGTTGTCGCTCCCGCCGCGCCGCGGCGCGAAGCTCGATGACACGTTCGTAGCTCGCGAAGAAGACGTCGAAGCCGTTCTTCTCCTCGACCAACGGTCCCATGGCCGGCACGACACGCAGAAGCGCATACAGCACGATCGCCGTCTCCGACAGCGGCACCTGGAGCTGGCGAGCAACCAGAAGCGCAAGGACGACGACTGTCAAGCCGAGCGGCGCGTAGAACACCGGGATCGAGCGAGTCAGCGTCTGCCAGCGGACGGTGATGCGGCGGTGCGTGTTGAATACCCGATCGAACAAGGCGAGCATCCGTGGCTGGCTGCCGTACGCGAGAACGACCTTTGCGGCGCCGAACGTCTCGTGAAAGACCGCCGCAAGGGCGTTCGTGGCGTCCACGTTCTCACGGCCTAGCCGGTAGTTGACGCGGCCGAGCGCCGCGAACGGCCACACGAGCAGGAGGCCTGCACCAACACTCAGGCCCGTCAGTCTCCACGACACCCAAAGCGGGACCGCCACATACAGTCCAAGCTGGATGATGGTGGCGACGAAGCGGGCCACCGCACCAAAGGCATCGCCCACCACCATCAGCTCACGAACGAACAGATTCAGCAGCGTGCCCTGCTCGCGCGTCGTGAAGAACGCCCAGCGCGCGCCGAGACAGTCCTCGAAGGTCCCGCGCATGAGGTCGCGCAGCAGGGCGTACTTCGTGCGCACGATCGCGTAGACGGATAGCGCCTGCACGCCTGCCTTCACCACGTTCACGCTCAGAAAAAGCACCAGCAGCGTGCCCAGCGACATCGAGAGGCCGACAGCGCCGAGCATTTCCGAAAGGCGGCGGGTGACATCGCTCGTCTCGCCGGCGGCGCCCTCCAGTAGGACGTCGACGACAGGTGCCAGAGAGAGCAGTGCGATCGCTTCGAGAAACCCAACCGCGACGAGCAACAGCGCCGTCAACGACAGAGCCAGCGGGAACCGGCCGAACGCATACCGCAGGAAGGCGATCACCCGCACGATGCCCTCGTCCCCCCGGTCGACCGACGCCAGGCGAGCAAGCACGCCCGCGGACCGAGTCGTGCTGTGTAATACGTTGTCAAGTGGTATCGCGGCATCCGCTCGAGCGGGGCGTGGTGATTGACGATCCGCTGCGACGCAGCACGATTGACGGGCACGTAGTCACCCGGCGAGCGAGCGAGGACCCCATCCGACCTCGCCGGCTGCACCGCATCAAGAAGTCGTAGTCCCCGACTGTCTGATGGTCGGGCTCCCGCAACTAGCGCAGCAGGTATCCAGGAAAGCCCGCAACCTCTGTTTCTGGCTCGCCATCCGATCGCTACGGTTCGTCCTTGTCACTACGCCGAACGACGACCATCCGATCCTCTGGCCCGTCGAGCCTCAGCAGCTCGTAGTCAGGCAGAAGCTTCCGATGGTGTGGCGCAGAATCGATTCAACGCACGAGTTAGGAACAATCGGCGACCAGATAGTCGACCTCGCGGACGGTTATGGGTCGTGATTGATCTGCGTATCGCCCCTGGGATAAGTTCTGTGCGTTGGCTGCTTGCCCCAAATACCTCTGAATGAAGTCGAACCACACGACACGAAGCGATGAAGGATTGGAGACTCTCCCGATGAGCCCGACTGCTTCGGCCGACTCGCCGGCTCAGCTTTCCACCGAAACCCTAGCCAAGTTCCTCGAGAAGTGTCTCGCCTGCCCGAAATGCCACGGGGCTATGTTGTCCAAGCCGGCTGGTTACGTCTGCCGGTCCTGCGGTGCCCTATTTCAGGTGCCGGAGTCCTACGTTGATTTTTTAGATCCCACGGAGCCTTCGCTGGCGAGCACCCAGACCGATTTCTCGGATCACTATGTTGTGCAGCACACGCCTTACTGGGCTGCGCTGCGCCAGACCACAGAGGCGTATTCTGCCTCGCTGCCTTCCATTTTTTCTACGCTTTTGGGTCGCCCGGCCCGCTGTTTGGACATCGGATTATCCCTGGTGAGTGCTGGCCACTTCAGGCCGCACCTCGAGCGGTACGCCGGACTCCTCGCCGTGTATTGTGGCTTGGATCCGGATGCACAGCAGCTCGTGGGTGCGGAAGACGGTCTCTTCATGGCGCGGTCAGTGGGAGAGGCCTTGCCGTTCGTCGACGAAGCGTTCGACCTGGTATTGATTCATGCTACGCTCGATCACTGTTTCGACTATCAGAAAGCGCTGGACGAGTGTGCGCGTGTGCTCGTACCGGACGGAGTCACGAGCATCATCCTCAACAATGACCACTCATGGGCCAAGCAGCTGCTTCCCTGGGCGGCCCGTGGGCGAAGACGGTCGGCATCCGCTCACCATAACGTGTTCCTAGGCCCGAGAGCCGTCATCAAGGAAATGGACAAAAGAGGACTTGAGATCACACGGTTGCGTGGATCCCGTTACTTGCTTCTCCCACCAGCGGGCCTGGAAGCCCTGGCTCGACTCTGTGGCGCATCGACACCCCGCCTCCTCGCGCTGCTCGATGCCGTAGGAAATCGCTTGGCGCCAACGCTGGGCGGAGATTTTCATCTTATCTTCCGAAAGCCCGGCCCAAACGAGGACCGTCTCGACCTCTCCTGAAAGAAGAGATCTGCCAGTCACCGGCCCTGTGGAGTGGGACCAATCACGACCCGTGCTGTGCACGCGGATGGCGAGATGTGCGCAGTAGCCACTTGAGAGCCACGGCGATGTTCCTGGGCTCCAGCGGATAAGCGTGCAACATCTTCTGCACGAACTCCAGTTGTGTTGAGTTCTTCTCGCCGCGCGCCATCAGCTGACTAGTGGCCGAGCGGTAGACGATTGACAGCCGCTTTCGGACACGGAGCGTTGCCAGCGCACCTCGATGATTCGCCAAGTACTGTCTAAGATGGTCGCTCAACATGATTTCAAGATTCACGTGATGCAGGAGGATGTCCCGCGACGCAGCCCGATCGACGAGCACGTATTCGGCCAGGATCTCGTCATCCAAGAATCGGAACTTCGCCACACGGCTGAGACGCATCCAAAAATCATAGTCCTCCACAGTGTGGTAGTCGGACCTTTCCAGAAATCCACCGATGGCGAGCGCTTTCTCTCGCCCGAACGTCGTGGCCGAAGGGGAGGGAGCCCTTCCAGCGAACAGCATGCGCTCGTACAGCCGATCTGTTACTGGTCCATATCGGGAGACCCTCACGTGGTCTCCATCGCGGGTGATGTTCTCACTGTGACACACAAGATCGACGTCGGGATGCGTGTCGAACTCGCGCATCACGACATCCAACTTGGTCGGGTACCAGAGGTCATCGTGATCGAGTAGCGCGATGTAATCCGTTCGCGCGGCGCGCATGCCGGCGTTGCGAGCAGCGGCAATGCCCTGGTTCTCCTGCCGCACACATCGACCGTCGAGGTGATGGTCGCCCAGATACCGCTCCACGACCGAGGCGGTCTCGTCAGATGAGCCGTCATCCACGACGACGACCTCATATCTGGTGAAAGTCTGGGCGCGAACAGATTCGAGCGTCGTCTCGATGAACGTGGCGGCATTGTAGGCCGGAATCACGACAGACACGATCGGATTGAAGGTGGCGCTCATCGGATCAGGCGTGCTGAGCCTCGCCTCTTTCGAGCCGCAAGCCAGCTTCAACCATCAGAGGCCCAAGTCCCAGATCGGTTTCCATGCACTGCATGCGGTGGGCTGCCAGGCCTCGAAACTGCCCGCGCTCACCATGCGAAAGGAACCAGCATGACCCGGCGATAGTGATCCGGTGCGGTGGCCTCAACGGCCGCAGGCAAATCCGGCCACTGGACGACTTGGATCCCACGTTGCCACCACTCGATCAAGAACTGACGCTGGTCAGAACCCATGAACAGGAACGGGAACCCTTGAGGGACCACGCCATCCGGCAGCTCACCATGCAACGGACGCACGTCTGCCACGTCGGAGAACAGCCGTTGACAATGGCGGTACAGTGTCCGCCGCCGTGTGCTCTCTGCCGCTATATCAAGCTGGCCGAGCACGTGTGGTGTCAGGATTGCAATGGCTTCTCGGGGAATGTCAGTCTCGTGGTCAACCCCGCCGTTTGAGAGCGCGAAGTGCTGCGCGAGCCCACGAACCCGACGGACGGCGGTAATGAAGGGCGGGGCGCTTGCCGGGCCTGCGAGTTCCATGATCCGCTTGGCCATCACCTTCAGGCGAAACCGCGTCTCAGAGGCCACGGCTGATCCGTCGAATGACTGTGCTTTGGCGACCGGCGTCATTGACTCCGGGCGGTTGTCTACCAGAGCTGCGCCGTTCGGCAGCGTCAGAGTCTTGCGCATGTTGAACAGGCCCAGGTCTCCCCTCTGGCCCAGTGGGATGTCTCCGTCCGCACTGAGGAAGCCGTGGCAGTTGTCCTCGATCAAGACAGCCTCTTTCACGCGGCACCAGTGTCTCCAGCGATCCAACGGTTGTGGGAACCCAAAGTAGTTGACAGCGAGCACCGCACCAATTGAATGGGGCTCGGCGTCCTCGAGCAAGCTGGTATCACCGCGCAATCGTTCGTCCACATCGTAGAACCGCGGAATGGCCCCAACGGCGGCCAAGCTCGCAATCACTTCACGACAGATGAACCCCGGAATCAACACGGTATCTCCGCGACCGACGCCCAAAGCCTTGAAGGCGTCCACGAGCGCCTGCCGTGCATACGCGTACCATGTTGTTCGTTGCGGTGGCACGAAGCGCTCGAGGCCTTCGCCGCGTCCGCCGACACACCGGGTCGCATAGATCCCGAGTAGCGCGCGTTCGGCTTCAACTATCACGCCTGGCCCCATGCACCACAGTCACGCCGCCTGCTCCCGCCCGGCGATAGCACGAGAGAAATGTTCAACTCAACTGCCTTTCACAGAGCTCTGACGCTACCGAGCCCAGTTCCTCGAGCGCCGCACTGCCGGCCGGTAATCAGAATGTCTTTCATCTGCTCACCGCCTCTCGGTGCTCGCTCATCACGGCGTCGATCGCCCTCCTGTCGCTTTCAGACTGCCGTGCTTCGGCTGTCGCGTTTGCGTATGAGAGTGCGGCCTCAAAGACCCCTGTGGTTCCAACAGCGATCAAGTGGCAGTCAGTGATACCTGCGCAAAGGAATTCTGTCTCGATTTCGGCACGCGACGCTACAGGCGCAGGCCACCACGCGATGATCCTGAGCAGGATCATCAGACGCCGGCATGAGAACTGAAACCGTGAGCCGGACCTCGGTCATCCACGTGCCGGACCGCGATCTGTCATGAGCCGCAAGCCCTCGTCACACGACAGGGGCTCCACGCCAAGTTCTGACGCCATCCGCTCGGTCAGGAAACTCGTATCCCTGGGACGCGGCGCCAGGTCCGGAAAGAAAGAGCTCGCGACCCTGACAATCCGCGATGCGTCCAAGTCGAAGACCCGGGCGACCTGACATGCCAACTTGTAGCGACTCACGACGTCGCTTCCGGCCAGGTGAACGATGTCGCGGATATCGCGGGAAAGAATCGCCCAGATGGCCTGCCCCGCTTGCACGTTGTAGAGGGGGTTTTCAAAGACGTCGTCCACCACATGCAGCGTCCGGCCTCGAGAGAGCTCGTCAATGACCCACGTCACGACATTGGGCCGCCCACGCGCGTGCGGCCACCCGTACATGAGGATCGGCCGAACGATGACGAAGTCATCGAGCGTGTCGCGCACGAGATGCTCGCACTCGACCTTGACCCGGCCGTAGGCATTGACCGGGTGAACGGAATCGCCCTCGCCATACGGCGCGCTGGTCCCGTCAAAGACGGCGTTGGTCGACACGAAGACGAGACGCGCGCCCGTGTCTCTACACAACTCGGCGACATTCCGCGTCCCGGTGAGGTTGGACTCGAGGCTTTCCTGGATGTGCTGCTCGGCGAAATCGACGCTTGCGATGCCCGCTGCGTGGACAACGACATCGACGGGACTGGACGTGAAGAGCGCCTCGACAGATGGCCGGCTGCGCACGTCCACCGCCGACGGAACGATGCCGGGCGCGTCAACCGGTTCCCGTCGGCGCTGGGCGGTGACGACTGACCAGCCCACCGGAGCGGTCGCGAGCAGTCCCTGGCCGAGGAGGCCCGTACTCCCCGTGATCAGCGCGGTACCTGGTCCCATCAGGCCAGCTGATTCGGCCCTAACCGGCTACCCCGCCGGCCGGTGGGTCCGGGAGGGGCGTCACCCTGGCCGTAGGCGATGCATGTGCCGCACACTGTTCCGCGGACGTCTCCCGCCAGATGCCGCTGTCGGAGTGCGACGAACGCCGGTGACACCCACGCCTCGGCGATCGACTGCCCCGCGAGGTTGCCCATGAAGTATTGCGGGTCGTGGTCGCAGAAACAGGCACTCAGGTTTCCGTCCCAGCTGATATGTGCCTCTGTGAAGAGTGACCAGCACGGCAGCATCGACGCCAACGAGCGGGAAGCCCCGGGAAAGCGGTTGCCATATATCGGCAGGAGGTAGTGTTCGTCGACGCAATCCCCGATGAGCGCGCGCACGCTATCGACTTCCTCCGAATCTTCACCGTGACAGACCGTACTGGCCGTTAGCGTCGGTCGCCTGACCAGACCTCGGCTCTGCCAGGCGGTGCGGATGTTCGCGACGACGCGCTCGAACGCGTCCACGCCACACTCTTTGGCGTAGCGCTCCCGCGTGTTGGCATTCAGAGAGAACTTGATACTGTCTATACCGGAGTTCATGAGCGCACGCATCCGCCCAGCATCTGCCAGCCGGCCGTTGGTCGTGATGAATACGTGGGGAAACCCCATCCCCTTCGCACGAGACACGACCTCCGCAAGATCGTCGGCCAGCATCGGCTCTCCCAGCCAGAACAAACCGAGGTCCTCGACCCCCAGGGCACGCATCTCCACCAACAGCTTCTCGAGCAGTGCCCGATCCATGTCTCCTTGGTGCCGCGATTTGTAGGTCAGGCTGCAGAAATAGCACTTCAGATCACACCGGGCCGTCAGTTCGATCTTTGCCTTGCGCGGAAACGGCGGCCGATCGGTCAGGACCGATGGTGGAATTCGTACGGTTTCCGACACGCGGTCGACGACGGTCTTCTTCGCGGTCAATCTCGACACCTCTCCACGTGTGTCATGGTCGACCCGGAAGCAGTTCGAACGACTCGTAGCTGGCGCTATCGGCACGTGTGCGCGCCTCGGCCCGGCGTTCAGCAACCCACCCGGGCAGCTGACGGAGCCAGATCTCGAACGTCAGCAGACTCCATAGCTGAAGGCTCAAGTCGACAGGGCCCTCCCTGTGGCGCCGGACAAGCCCCGCAACAAACTCCGGCGATAGATAGGACCTGTAGGCCGCGTCCCGCGACAGCAGGTAGTCATCGAGATACTCCCGCAACTCGCCACGAAACCAGGCTCCCAGCGGCACGCCGAAACCCATCTTTCCGCGCCGGGCAATTTCTCGCGGGACGAGGTCGGCGCATGCGTCGCGCAGGATCACCTTGTTGCGACCGCGGCGCAGCTTGAAGTTGTCGGGCAACGCCATCACATACTCGACCAGTTCCCGGTCAAGGAACGGTGACCGGGCTTCGAGCGCGCAGGCCATGCTGCAGCGATCGGTCTTGACAAGCAGATCGTCGAGCAGATATCTGACGAAGTTCGCGCGCAGCAGCCTCGTCAGAGGCGACAGGCCTTCTGCGTGTTCGATCTCATCCGAGAGATAGCCCACCCGCTCGATCGGTCGTATCGACGCCAACAGCTCCGATGAAAGCAGCTGCTCGACATCGTCGTAGAAGAGACTGCTCCAGCGCGTGAGGCGCTCATAGAGCGGCAGATTCATGGCGCTGAGAAATCGGCGGGCTCGCGATCGCCAGTGTCGACCGTGATGGGGCTCGCCTGGCCGAGCGAGCACGCCCGTCAGCGCCCGTCGGATCGACGGCGGAATGCGCTCGGCCACGACGGCAGCATAGAAACGATGATACCCGGCGAACAACTCGTCGCCGCCGTCGCCGGTCAGCGCGACCGTGACATGTTGGCGCGTGAGCTCCGAAACGATATACGTCGGCACGGCCGAGGAATCGCCAAACGGGCCGTCATGGTGCCACACGAGCTTCTCGACCAGGTCTACCGCTGAGGGGGTTACCCGGAACTCGGTGTGGTCGGTACCGAAGTGCGCCGCCGCGATGCGCGCGTAGCGCGTCTCGTCGTATGCCGGGTCGCCTTCGAAACCGATGCTGAACGTCTTCACCGGCTCCTGCATCAACTCGCTCATGAGTCCGACGACGATCGTAGAGTCGATCCCGCCGCTCAAGAACGCACCGATGGGCACGTCGCTGATGAGTCGCCGCTCGACGGCCTTGGTCAGGAGCTCGCGCACGCGGCGTTGGGCGCTGGGTCGATCAACGTTCGACGCGCCTGGAAGGCCTGCCTCCCCAGACCGCTGGAGCCGCCAGAAGACACGGCGCGTCGCAACACCAGTCGCGTCAATCGTCACGCTGGTCGCCGGCTCGATCTGTCGGACACCCCGATAAAACGTCTCCGGGCAAGGTACATAGCCGTGGATGAAGTAGTACGGAATCGCCTCCTGATTGACCTCGATCGGGATCTCCGGATGGGCGAAGAAAGCCTTGATCTCCGACGCGAAGGCGATGCGCTCCGCGTCCTGGTAGTAGAACAGAGGCTTCTTGCCGCTCCGATCGCGGGCCAGCGTCAGGCGCCGTGTCCGCCCATCCCACACGGCCAAGGCAAACATGCCCTCGAGCTCGTGCACGCAGTCCGCCCCGCGCTCTTCGAAGAGATGGACGATGACCTCCGAGTCGGCGTGCGAGCGGAAGCGGTGCCCACGCGCGAGCAGTTGCTCGCGCAGCACCGGGAAGTTGTAGATCTCGCCGTTGAACACGAGTCTGACCGAGCCGTCTTCATTTCCCATCGGCTGGTTCGCCTGCGGGCTCAGATCCACGATGCGAAGGCGGCGGAACCCGAGTCCCGCCCGCCCGTCCGGTGACAGATATAGCCCACTGTCGTCTGGCCCACGATGCACCAGGGACTCGCGCATACCGAAAATATGTTCGTGTACGACCGGCGCGCCAGCGAACCGCATCTCACCGCAGATGCCGCACACTAGATCCAGCCCCTCCACCAGTAGGCGACGATGGCCGCGTATTCATGGACGATGCCACGGATCTGCTCGACGCTTGCGCCCCGGGAATGAGAATAGAACTGACTGCGAGGCACTGGCGACGGCAGAATCTCCACCTGCGGTGCGACCTGCTCCCAGATCAGCAGCGCCCGCCGCATGTGGTACGGCGAGCTCACGAGCAGGACGCGGTCCCACCCCTGACGTTCGAGAATCACCTGGACGTTCCGAACGTTCTCGTAGGTGTTTCCGGCCTCTTCTTCCAAGACGATCGCGTCGAGTGGGACGCCCAGGTCACTCGCCAGCTCCCGCATCACCTCGGCCTCACGAAACGTGAACGTGAAGCCCGACGAGAACACGAGTCTGGGTGCGAGACCAGCTTGATACAGGTCCACGGCCTGCTTCACCCGCTCCTGGTAACCGCCGCCGGCCCGGCCGGATTCACCAACGCCGCCCGCGAACACGACAACAGCGTCCGCCGCCCTCGGCGGCACCTCCACCCGTAGCGGTGCCGCCACGATCCAGACGGCATTGGTGTAGAACAGCATCAGGAACGCGGCCAGCACCAGCGTCGCCGACAGGGCGGCCCGACGCCGCGCCACACGATATATGCGTCGGAGTACTTGCTGCCACGCACCGCGCTCAGCCCGGCGCGCCACAAGGGCCGCATGGGCGATCTCTGCCATGCGCGCGATCCGCGCCTCCCATCCGTTGTGCGTGGCGCACGCCACGCGACGATGAATCTCCTCACTTGTCGAAGGTCTCGCGAGGGCCTTCCGTACGGCCGCCACGAACGCGTCGTCGCCCTCCGTCACCTCCACCACGTTGCCGAACCTCTCGTTGAACCGGCGAAGCTCCGGCAGATCCGTTGCGACAACGGGCATCCCCAGAGCGAGGTACTCGTTCAACTTCGTCGGATACACGGTCACGGTATGCTCGTTCAGGACGTACGGAATGAGCGCCACGTCGAAACCGCGCACGAACTCCGGAACGCGCTCGTGAGGCTGCGGACCGATCAGCACAACGTTGGACACCTTCTTCAGGGGGGTGAGATCCGTGTATGTGGGGCCGACCAGCACCACCGTCCCATCGATCTCCCGCGCGATGCGCACGACGAGATCCAGATCGAGGTGGCGGTGGAGAGCACCAACATACCCGACGACCGGCCGCCTCAACGCCTCCAACTCGATCGCCATCTCCCCAGCTCGACGAAACGTGCGGAGACTGACTCCGAATGGGAAAATGTGGATGTTCGGGTGCGGCGAACAACGGTCCCGTAGCTCGTCCCCCTGTGCGAACACGACGTCCGTACGCTCCAGCAACTTCCGCTCGCTCCGCCTGATGAGCCGAGCATGGGAACTGAGCTGCTCGAAATCCGCGATGCAATAGTAGACCACCAGTTCCTGGGGGAGTCGGTCGATGAGGTCGACCACGAGCGGCGTCGGCAAAAACGTCCAGATGAGCGGGCGTTGGAACCTGGTCGCGCGCATCCAGCGCTCCAGCGCGCGGCCGAGAAGCACACGGTTGAGGAACCGTGCCAGGACCAAGTGTGGAAACGGGAGAAGGACGGGCGAATATACAAAGAGGTTGTCGCGTTCCTGCCTGAACCCTTTGGTGCTACGCCACCAGTTGCGCAGACGATGGCGCAACCGGGGGAGATCGCGCCAAGCGGCGGCACGCACGCCCGTGTTCTCGACAAACAGCACGCGGTTACCGTGCGCCGCAAGCGCTGCCATGACTTCCTGATGGCCCTGCCAGTTGAAGTCCCAGTCGATTGACGAGAAGCAGATGAGGTCCTCCCCTTCGAGGGCCAGCTGGTCCGGGCGTACGGACTCTGGCTCAGCCGGGACGAACGGAACGGGTGGGCGCATGGGTTGCGGCTGTGTCACGCTGGCACCGGCCAATACAGGCGCTGTCGAACCTGATACCAATCGTAGTCGCCGCGTATCTTGCCGGCAAACTCGTCCACGCCGTCCGATGCAAGCAGCTCCGTCCGGCGCAGGCTGAGCGGGGACACGTTCGGCTGGTTCACCCCTACGAAACTGGTGGCCCCCAGCTGAAACCCAGCTGCCTTTACGCGATCGATTACGCGTCGATCTACCGCGCCGTGTGGATAGGCAATTGCCGACGGCGGCGCCCCAAGGTGCTCAGCCAGTCCTTGCCGAACAGCCCGTAACTCGTCGTCCAGTACTTCATCGCTAAGGCGTGAGAGCGGACGATGCGTGTATCCGTGCGCCCCGATCGTGGCACTAGGTACGGCAGCCAGCTCTCGCAGGGATTCCGTGTCCAGATATAGGCGCGCCGTCGGCGGCCGCTCGAGGTAGCTGCCGACAACAAACACCGTGAAGGGAATCTCGCACCGATCGAGCACGGGCGCTGCCTCACTGAGCACATCAAGGTAGCCGTCGTCGAATGTGACTGCGACAGCCGTACCGGTCAATTCTCGGCGTGCCAGTCTTGCCGCACCCGACTCGAGCGACACGATGGCGCAGCCAGACTCGTCGCGGAGCCACTGCATCTGATCCGAGAACGCTCGTTGCGTCACCGACATTCCATAACGGTCGCCGGGCACGTCGGTACCGACGGCGTGATACAGGAGAACCCGTAGCCCGGCACGCGGCCGGGTGCGAACCACGCCCACCGTGCGGGCGATGCGTCGGACCCAGCGCTGCACCGGAGTGGGCGTGCCCGGAGCGACCGTCATCCTCGTCATGCAGGCACCCGAGAACGCATGAGCCCGCCGAGAGCACGTCCGACCGCCCACCTGAGCCACCGGCTGCTCTGCCACTCCCACTCGCCCACCAAGGTCACCTCGCGGCCGCCAAGCCCCTGCTTGAAGGCGCGGACACCGGCCGCTCGTACGGCATCGGCGCCCCCCATGTCGTACACAGAGACGCCCGCTTCACGGGCCACCTCGAGAAGGCGCCATGTGAGCAGGTAGTTCGCATAGCACCGGCGACCGTCCTCGCTGACACCGGCGAGGAAATCGTCGGCACGCTCTGCGCACCGCATGAAGGCCCGCATCGCCATCGGCGCACCACCGTCGTCCACTGCGACGGCGAGGCTGAGCGCGTCGCCGGCGATGGCACGCAATGCTTCGAGATCCGACAACGTCACGAGTCCCGGTAGCCCCTTGCGCTCGCCCGACTCCTGGTAGACGCGATACGCGCCCTCGAGCGGGTCGTCGTGAGCCAAGACGACGATGTGACCTCCCCGCTGCTCGCCGCGGACGAGGTTATGCCGCCAGTTCCTGGACAACGTTGCGCGCCTGGCCATTGCATCTCGCGACAAATCGAGTTGAAAGGTGACCGGGTGCCCAAGTCGCCCACTCGCACGGTGCCAGTCTCTGGTTTCGAAATCGCGTGTGTAGTCCGGCCAGACTTCGTGGACGGCGTTGACCCGCACCCACAGCAGCCAACCACGGTATCTCTGGCGAAGCGCCAGACCCAGCGCGAGCAGCCCGGCTTTCGACCCGGCGAGCGCCCCTGGAACCCAGACGAGAGCCAGGCGGGCCCATCGAACCTCGCGTACGAGGCACTGGACCATCGCGGCGGGCGTGGCATCCAGGAGCACGGTGGCCCGGCGTGGCGTCCAGCCCGCGCGGCGCTTGTACTCGCCCCAAGCATACGACTGATAAAAGGAATGGTCCGACATCCTTTGTACCGCCGGGTCCCAGCCAGTGGCGGCCTCTGCGTCGCGCCACTCCGACCATTCGATCACCACAGGCACGGTCGTTTCCGAGTGTGTTGCATTGCCGCGCAGGCCTGTTGCGGTACAGACAGCCAAGAGCTCACGACTGGGGTCTGGGTCTGGGTCAGGCCAAGGGCCCGTCGGGGTCAGGCCAGGGGCAGGCCCCGTTGTGCGCATAGACCGTCAGGGCGAGGGGAGCGGGTGATGACGCTCGCTCGAACGCGCCCCCGGCCGCACACACCAGGGCCAATCCGCCCGCCACGTCCCAGATCTTCACGTCACGCTCGAAGTACACGTCGGCGCGGCCCGCCGCCACGTACGCCAGCGAGAGAGCGGCCGATCCCAGCATTCGAATCTTGCGGAACCGCCCGACGTGACTGACGAATCGGGTCACTGCTGGCGGCGAAAAGTCGGTTCCTACAGGAAACCCGGTACAAAGGATCGCGCGCTCGGGCACCGCCGATCCCACGTGAGCGACCGCCCCGTTTACCCACGCCCCGGTTCCGACGAGCCCGGTAAACATCTCGTCCCGGTCGAAATCGTACACCGCAGCGACCAGCGGCAAGTCATTCTCCCACAGGCTGACTGACACGCAGCAGAAGGGGATCCCCTGGAGATAGTTCATCGTGCCGTCGAGTGGATCGACAATCCATCGTAGACCAGCGGTGGGGGCGTCACCGCCCTCGAAGACGCGCTCCTCGGCCAGAATCGGCGCTGCCGATCCGGCGGACACGATGTTCGCGATCGCGTCTTCGGCGGCGCGATCGGCAGACAGTTTCACGTCGCGCATAGTCTCCGACACAATGACCGCGTCACGGTGTCTGGCGCGGATCAGTACGCGTCCGGCTTCTCGGGCTGCACGCTCGGCCAGCGCGAGCGACGCTTGCGCCTGGAAGCCCCGCTCCAATGTGTTCGACTCAGGCATCGTCGTCGAACCCCCGCAGGCTGACCAGCGCCTCGCGGGCCGTCGGTTCTAGGAACAGCATGTCTCCGCCATACGCCACCATACGGAAGCCTTCGGCCAACCGGTCGCGCACCTGAGTGACCGGCGGGTGTACCACGTGAATACCCGCCACCTTATCCGCCTCGGCGGCAGCCTCGACGACCCGGCTCATGGCGTTGACCACCGACGGGTGTGTCAGCTCACCCACAACGCCGTACGAGGCTGAGAGATCGTACGGCCCGATGAAGGCGCCGTCGACGCCAGGTACCGCGACGATCTCCTTCGCATGCTCAACGCCTTCCCGATGTTCGATCATCACGATCACGATCGAGGCCTCCCGGCATTCCTGCTGGTACTCGGTGAAGCGAGCGCCGTAACCTGGGGCACGCCATAGCCCGACGCCGCGTTGCCCCTCCGGCGGATACTTCACGGCGTCGACCGCCTGCCTCGCCTCGGCGGCAGATTGTACCGCCGGCACGATGACGCCGCAGGCTCCCCCGTCCATCACTCTCTTGGCCTGCACGGGATCGTTCGCCGAGAGTCTGACGAGAGGCGCGCAACCGGCCAGATCGACCACCTGGATGAGCGAACACGCGGTCTCGATACCAATCGCGCTGTGCTCCAGGTCGATGGCGAGCCAGTCGAATCCCGCCTGCGCCATGATCTCAGCAACGGGCGAGCTGCCGAGTTGCAGCCAGGAACCGAAACAGGGCCGGCCGGCTGCAAGTTGTGCCTTGAGCGATGTGTTCACCGTCCCTCTGCCTCGAACCGAGCCTTCAGCCAGGTTGTCAGGATGTGGCTGATGACCAAGTGGACATCCTCGACGGGACCATACTCTCCAGGCGGAGTCGGCACCATTATTACAAGATCGCACAGTTCCTTTAGATGACCACCGTCGAAACCGAGCACCCCAACCGTCGAGGCGCCGCGGGTCTTGGCGTACTTCGCAGCATCGACGACATTCGGCGAATTGCCGCTAGCCGAAATGATGATCAAGACGTCACGAGGTGCGAGCAGCTTTTCAAGCTGACCGGTGAGAACCCGGGCGTAGGACTGGTCGTTGGCAATGGCGGTCAACAACGCCACGTTGTCTACCAAGCTCATGGCGCGCAGCGGCGGCGTCCCCGGAACGAAGGTGCCGTTCAACAGGTCCGTGGCCCAGTGGGACGCGCAAGCAGCGCTACCGCCATTGCCCGCCAGATAGACCATCCGACCGGCCGCGCGGACATCGACGAGGAGGTCGGCCAGCCGGCCGATTGCCTCGACATCCAGCCGAGCCAGCAACGTGCCAAGATGATCCGCATACGCACGTCCGTAAGCAGCGGCGTCACGTGCCTCGCGGACTAGCCGGTCGACATGGTTCATGCAGGCGCCTCTTGTGGGGCACCGATCATCTGCGAAACGAGCCCAGCAATCTTCCTCGAGGCCTGTGCCGGATGGGGACCAAAACACTGGTCGAGGACGAGTTGTTGAACCTGCATGGTCGGGCGAAAGCGCTCGCGGTCAGTGATGAAGTCACGCAGCTCGCGGCACAAGGCTAGTGACGAACTAAACGTCGGGATTACCGGCAGATCAAGGAACACCGAAGCGTCGGTCCCGGGCCAGCGCCACTGCCAGATGGGTAGCCCGCGCAGGAGCGCCTCTTCGGCCAAGCCCGAATAGGTAAACATCACGAGGTCGGCACTGTCGAGATCTTCGTCGACGGTGCCACGCGTCACGCGGAGGCGATCGCGAAACGGTGCGAAACCTGTTCGCGACGTCAGGTCGTATCGCGGATGATTGCGGATCGAGATTTCGATCGCGGGCTCATCGGCGGCAGCCGCCATGACCCCGCGACACATATCGAGGTCGATCGCCTCGTTCATCGACGCGATGAGCATCAGGCGCACTGGGCCGGACCGCCGCGGCCGGGCCGCCGCTGGCCGGACGCGCACATGCTGGTAGCGCAGGCCGCCAGTCACCACGACCCGGTCGGTCGCGAAGCCGTTGGAGACCCACTGCCTGCGCGCCAGTTCTCCCATCACGAAGAGCCCGTCGGGCCCGGGCATCAGACAGCCGTCCGGCTCGCCAGCGAACTCCCGTGCCGCGTCGAGCACGCCTGAGGTCTTGTCGCGGCTATAACTGGCGTGCTGCGCGGCCCAGATCTGGATCCCGGGCGCCCCCGCGCGGGCGCCGGCATAGAGGGCGCGCGCGTACAAGAACAGCTCCTGGAACGAGATCAGCATCCGGGGCTTTGCCTGCTGGCAGGCACGGGCCGTCGCCACGCGAATGAGCTCCCACCGCGCGAGCGATGCGTCTGCCAGCCAGCGCGCGAGATCGCGGCGCAGAAGCGGATAGAGATCCACCCCATCGCGGTGGAATATCCGGCGAAACTCGGGCGCCCGCTCGAACCTCAGGAACGTCACGAGCGGCCGGAAATCGCAGGCGGTGCGGAGCACGTCGCTAACTGTGATGTACCGCTCAAGGAGCACGACCCCAGGATGTCGCGCGGCGTCGCGAACGATCTGCCGAATGGGCCGTTTGGTTTCGTGCGGAAACATCGTCGCGCGCGGCTCGCAGGAGGCGAGCCAGCCGATGCTCACACCGCGTTCCACGAGCCGGTCGGGCAGGTCCGCAAAATAACCGTCGCCCAAACGTCCATCGTCGGCATGCAGACTCCAGTCCCAATGGGCTTCGAGGAGCACGTCCGCGTACGGTGCCCGCGGCAGGCGCCGGCACAGATGCCACAGGAACAGATACCGAGCGGCTAGGTAGAGCCGTGCCATCCACCCGCGCACGATCACGCCCAACAGCTCGGCGCCCGATCCGGTTCGGCCGGCCGCGTGCTCCTCGACCAGACCCTGCGCGAGCCGGGCGAAGACCTTCGTGCCCCCGAACACTCGAACTTGGACGGCGCCCGATCGGTGAACGACCGAGCGGGCGCAGAAAAAACGTATCAGGGTGGTATAGGTCGTGTCCGCGTCCCAAACGGAGTCCTTCTCGGACGTCCGGACATCCCACCAGCGCGAATACCCGGTCCCACGGTGCAAAGCTTGGCGCAGTGTGCGACCCCGGACGGGCGTGGCCGCTGCGCCGACCACGAGGTCGAGATACAGGGACCGCGCCTGGTCGCGGACGTCCGACGCTAGGCTTCGTCCGCTCACTACCTGCTTGGGCCAGCGCGTCGCCAAATCGGCCTCGTCACCGGGCGGCATGAAGCTCAGGACAAGCACGTCCGGCTCCGGTGCCTCGGACGGCCGCACGAAACACACCCAGACCTCCCGCGCCGTCCCGGAAACCATAGTCTTCTCATAGGTGTGTCCGGAGCTCGTCGATGGCCGAGCACCAGAGACCGAGTCTGCCGCCTGCCGCTCACTCATCCAACGCTTCGGCCACGAGCTGGACGTGGGCGCTCATTCCGGCCTGCTGCAGCACTTCCTGGAAGGCGTGGCGAACCTCATCATCATCGTGGCGCACCAACTCGTCGACGATCGGCGGCAGTGTGATGTCCGGGTCACGGTGGCAGACCTCGGCGACTTCCTGGACGTCGAGCTCACCCGGCGTGCTGTACTCCACAAGCCGGAAGTGCTCCCGGGCAAGTGCCGCCTGCCATCCGGCACGAGAGAGCAACTGGAGATGATTCGGCGGCACGAGCGACCGTGTGCGACCGCGCAGGACGCGCACCTCGAACCCCTCGCCAGACATGGTTGTGATAAAGAGCAGGCCGCCTGGTCGCAGCGCCGTCCTGCATCGATGGAGGGTTTCCGAAAGATCGACGGTCCGCTCCAGCACGTCGAACGCCAGCACGGCATGCCCATCCGAGGGCGTATCGTCGGACTCCAGGTCGCCGAGCGCGGCGACGATTGATCGCGACCGCAACAGCAAGCTGCGAAGCTCCGGAACAGGCGGTCCGAGGTGCAGACACGTCAAACCGGCGCCAAGACGAGCTGCGGCGGTCGACAGCACCCACTGAGCACGGGGCGCCCACGCGTGGCGCGCGCGAACGTCCGCCGTAGCCGGCAATACCTGCTCGCGCCGAAAGCGCTCCGCCTCGCCCTCCGTGCGGTAGCGGGCCAGCTGCTGCTCGTCTGGCACCGGTGACACGAACAGGGACCGGCAGCCGGTGCATGACCGGAACGTGAAGCCCATTCGTCTGACAGCGACATCACCGTCGCCCGCTCCGCATGCCGGGCAGCCGCGCACCCGCCCGCCATTCGAAAGACCGAAACGCCGAATGTCTCGTTCCACGCAGGCAAGATATGCGTCAACGAGATCGGGCGGCCGCATTGCCGCCTGCGTCAGCTCGCCACCCGTGACGACGCGCTTCATCGGAGGCCTTGCCATCCCCCATCGGCGTACACGCGCTCGACAAGCTCCATCGCTCGCAGTGCGTCGAGGGAGCAGCCGTTCACCACGCGCGCACCCCTTGCGATGCAGCTGACGAAGTCTTCCACTTCAAGCTCCCACGATCGATCTTCGTCGAATTGGTACCGTTCCTCCCGCGGATTACCGCGCGCACCATCGGCATCCTGCCAGTCTCGTCGCCCGACGACGAGCGTCTCGTGCCCATAGCTCCGGCTTCCGGTGAGGAATCCGTCGAGCACCAGGTAGCCTTCGGTCAAATAGACTTCGAGCCGGAAGGTGTGGTTCCAGTGGGTCGCTGACGAGTGCAGCATCGCAACGGCCCCATTCTCTGCGCTGAGCAGCGCGAACGCGTTGTCTTCGAGCCCGACCCTCCAGAAGGATTGGCCGACAAAGCTCTTGACCTCGGAAAAGTCGCCAGCAAAGAGTCGGAAAAGGTCGAGCATGTGTATTCCCTGATCGAGCAGAATTCCCCCGCCAGCGACCTCGGGATCGGTGCGCCAGTCCCGCTCGTATCCGGGTCCACCCGCCTTTCCGTAGATTCCACGCATCCACATGAGACGCCCCAGCTCGCCCGACTCGACCATCGCGCGCGACAGCCGCACGCTGTCGTGCTCACGGTGGTTAAACCCGAACTTCAGTGTGAGACCGGGACAGCGCGCCTCGACTTCACGCATCCGCTCAACGTCTGCCACGCGGCGCCCCGGTGGCTTTTCGGCGAACACGTGACGTCCGGCTTCGAGGGCGCGCGAGACCAGGTCTGTCGTGGCAGCGTTCGGCGTACAGACAAACACCGCGTCGAGATTGTGGCGTAGTAACTCCTCACCGTCGCGATAGACGGCACAGTCAGACACCAGGGTGCCGCCTTCGGCGTTCGGCTCCGCCACCGCGACGAGCGCGAGTCCAGGATGCGCTCGGACCAGGTCCGCCCGACGTCGCCCGACGCGCCCGTATCCGATCACGCCGACCCGAAGAGGCGCGGCGTCGCTCTCCTGCGAGTGTGTCTCTTTCTCGAGGGCCCGCGCACCCGGGCGAACCTCGTTCACGGCCGTGTCATCGAGCGCTCGGCGAAGAGCGCTGTCGTGAGTGGATCGTCGGCGAGTCGTCTCGCAGCAATCTCCAGATCCTCGGGCGTATCGATACCAAACGATTCGTACGGGCAGCTGACGGCACGCACCGGAAACCCATGCTCGAGCGCCCGCAGCATATCGATCGACTCTGCGCGCTCGAGAGGCGTCGGCGGGAGACGAGTAAACGTCTCGAGAAAGTCGCGCTGGAAGGCGATGATCCCGAGCTGCCGAACAAGGGGGACGTCGGCCGTGTCTGGCCAAAACGGAATCGGCTCACGTGACATGTACAGAACACGGCTCTCGAGGTCGGTGACGACCTTGATCTGATTTCGATTCAGAAAGTCCTTGTCGGACGAGAACCGGTTGACAAGATTGAAGCACGCCGCGGCCGGGTCGGCGCGGACAGCGTCGCACAGCAACTCGAGGGCAGCCGGCTCGACCAGCGGCTCGTCTCCTTGGATATTGACGAAGACATCCGCGTCAAGACCGCGCGCGGCCTCGCCCACGCGGTCGCTCGCACGTGCGTGCGCAGCCGAGGTCATGATGGCCGGTGCACCAAAACCGGCAGCGGCGTCAAAGATCTCGCGGTCGGGTGTCGCAATGTACACCGCGGCAAGCGACGTGGCGCGGGCGGCCCTCTTGTAGACGTGCTCGATCATGGGGTGATCCCGAAGCGCGGCGAGCGGCTTGCCGGGAAACCTCGAGGCCGCCATGCGCGCCGGGATGATCCCGACGATCTTCATGCCGCGGCTCCAGGAGTGACGTCGGAAACCGGCCGCGCCCAGACCTCGTTGTCGGCATCGCCTCGAGTCCTCATCTCGACTGGGGCCAGACCGGCCTGCTCGAGCAGTGCGTGCACCGTCGTCCGTACGCCTGCGTCGCCGCATTCGACGAGGACGGTGCGTAAGTCACCGCGCGACAGCACCTCACGCGCGCCGGTCAACACGCGACCTTCGCCACCATCGACGTCGATCTTCAGAGCTGTGGGCCACGCACCGGTTTCAGCGCAAAACTCATCTAGCCGCATCCGCCACGTACCCTCCGCCCACAACACCTTTCTTCCCGACTCAGTCGTCGTCAGCGGTTCGGCTGACTCGGTGTGCAGTGCGGCTCCAGGCGTGAGGTCCTGGACATGGAGACTACTGACGCCCGTGCGATCGCTCAGGGCAATCGGGTACACCTGTATCCGTCCGCACACATCGTTCATCACGATGTTGTCACGCAGCACGTGCAGGTTCGCGTACTCCGGTTCGAAACCCACCACGGCAAGACCGGGGTGCCGGCAAACCGCATACAGGCTGTACAGTCCGATGTTGGCGCCGACGTCGAAGAGCAAGTCGTCGTCTCGGATCCACAAATCGAACCAATCCAGCGTCTCCGGCTCCTTCGTCTCGACTGTGTCCAGCCGGAACTGCGTGATCCAGTTGTCACAGCTGAGCGTAAACGTCAGGCCGCGCGCATGTACAACGCGGCGTGGCGCGAGCGCGTCCAGAAGCCGCCACCTTACGGACCCGAGCGCGCGGCGCACCCCGGCTATGGCTCGATCCGACACAGTTCCCCGATTAGAGGCGACTACTCATCGCTCGCCGAACCGAAGGAAATACTCCACGTTGACGAGCTTCCACGCGTCGCTCCGGTCGGCGAGTGCAGCTGGCAGCGAATCTCTCGACATGCCGAGATAGTCAAGCGCCACGAAGTCGTCCGGCGCACCCAGCCATGCACTCGACTCGTTCGGAAATCCGGCGAAGCCTTGCTTGTCGCGCAACAAGGCGGAGGGAAACCGCCGCCGGAAGAGATGCTTGAGGAGCGGTTTGGTCCGCAGCAGCGGATCGACAGCGCGCGGATCCGCCTTCACGCCCGCCGGGAGGTTGAGGGCGAACTCGATCACGGGCCTCCTGAGAAACACGCTCCTGGTCTCGACGCTCCACATCATCGACATGAGGTCCGCGCTTCGGAGGCCAACTGCCGGAAGCTGGCACTCGGTGTCGCACAGCATCATCGCCAGACGGGCCCGGTCGCACGATGGACCGACAAACGCGTAGGCGTCACACGCGCGCCGCCAGGCGTCGGCGAGGGCTGTGTCGAGTGCTTTCGGATCGTCATCCAGGAAGTCTGGCCCTGGCTGCCGGCGCGCGGTGTAGGGTGAAGGACTGTACGGCCCGTCCGGATCGGCGCAGCTCAGATACGACGGATAACCGCCAAACAACTCGTCGGCGCCATCGCCCCCGAAAAGGACGCGACAGCCCGCCGCCCGCACAACTGCCGCCTGCTGCGCTTGCGCCACGAACGAGTGGCTCGGTAGCGGGCTGGCACAGGTCCGCTGGCACCGGACAATCTCTGCCGCGTAGGCAGCTGCGTCCACACGGACCGTCGAAATGTTACTGCCCAGCGCCCGCTCGAAGCCTGAGAGATCAGCCGTCAGCGGGTCCTTTCCCGGGTGGTCCACCGCGACAAGCAGATTGGGGCATCCCTGCCGAACGACTGAATGGGCCAGCACTGACGAATCGACACCGCCGCTGACCACGGCCGCATAGGGAACATTCTGTGGGAGCATCTCCTTCACGCACCGATCGATGAGCGCGTCCAGCTCGTCGGTGAGGCTGTCGGTCGATCGTTCTTGGTTCTTCGCCAGCCGATCGGGATCGATCCAGCGCTGGAGCGGCATGAATCGCCTGGTTGCGCAGTGTCCCGTCTCGAGATCCACTTCTTCGTGGGTCCCCGAGTGCAACTCGCGGACTCCCCCGTAGACCGTTCGGCCGAACAGCATGAGATGACGCGTGCGGAAGTAGTCACGGAGGCTCTGTGGATCCGGTCGGAGGTGTGGCACGAGCAACCGGATTGCCCCAATCTCCGAGGCGACGATCAATCGATCGTCGTCATCATAGACGTAGAGCGATTTCTCCCCCTGGGGATCGCGAACGAGATGCAGGTGACGCGCCTCTTCGTCGAAGAGCACGTAGGCGAACATGCCGTCCAGGTGCCCGGGAACGTCCTCTGGCAATAACACTTCGTGTAGGTTGGCCAAGACCTCGGTATCGGTGCCAAACTTCTGTGACAGACCAGCGCGATCGACGAGGCGCTGCGCGTGCAAGTCTTTCCAGTTGTAGATCTCGCCGTTGTACAGCACTTCCCATCGGCCCGAATGGGAGCGACGGTAGACATCTCGAGCGCTTGGCCTGCCGGTAATCGACAGAACCGTCTGTCCGAGAAATAGTCGATCCTGCCATACACGCGACGACATGAAGTCGGGACCACGCCAGGCCATCGTACTCAGGGCGCGGCGGCAGGCCGGAGCATCGACCACTGCTTGCTTTGACCACACGGCCAGAATTCCACACATCGTTTTAGCGTTGCTACGGGACTTTGCTAATGCGAACCCAGACGTGACTCGCAAGAGCCTGAGCGACGAGCGGCACCGGGCCCCGCGGGTCAGTGTCCTCGACGTGCGGCCACAAGACGCGCGAGACCGTCCTCGAGCGGCACGTGTGGCTCGAAGTCGATCGCCGTTCTCAGCGCGTTGATGTCGGCGACGCTGTAGAGGGGATCGCCTGGCGTACCGGGCTCCTCGACGATCATCACGTCAGACGCGGCGCGACCGAGAGCGTTGCACAGCGCCTCAATAAGATAGCGGACGGTCAAACCCCGTCCCGTGCCAACGTTGAGCACTCGTCCCCGCCTGTCCGATGCCAGCGCACACGCTGCCACTGCCTCCGCAGCGTCGTCAACGTACAGGAGATCACGCACACGACTCAGCGAGCCGCGCACGACCAGAGGCGTGCTGTTGGCCAGGAGCTGCGTCAACATGACGTTGACGATACCCTGGTGAGTGCCTGGGCGATGACCAGCTCCATAGGTCGCAAACAAGCGCAGTACCGTCCACCGTAGTCCGTGCGCCGCTTCGAGCGTCCGAAGAAAACCTTCGCAGGCGGCCTTGCAGACCGCGTATATGGTCCCGGGCCGCAACGATGCCGTCTCGCAGATCGGGCTAGACGGCTGTTCCCCATAGACGGCCGATGAGCTCAGGTAGACCACCGGGGTACCGCTTCTGGCACACCAGTCGAAGATCTGCATGGCCCCTACCGTATTCACGCGCACATTCTCCGACGGCTCTTCAAGCGAGCGACCACCAGGGTGCGCGGCACCGTGCACGACCACGTCGGGCTCGTGACGCGCCAGGCACTCGATCGCCGCGGGTCCGGCCACGTCGAACCGCTCCCACACCACGTGTTCAGGCGTGTCACGCCACGTACCGATGCTGAAGTCGTCACAGGCGATGACGCGGTGGCCGCGCGCCGCCAGCAGGCGCGTCACGGCCGAACCGATCAGTCCCGCGGCACCCGTCACGAGGATGCGGCTACTGTGGGTCTCGGTGGGATCCGTCGTCATCGCTGGCGCACGGCTCGATGGTCGGGTCTAGCCGCTCGGCTGCCGCTCATGTCCCGGAATCGGGGCGGCGAACGTCACGTCGTTCGACGCACGCTGCTCCTCGTACTTGCGCTTGAACCAATTGTGTCGGCGTTCCGCCTCGGCCACCTCGAACTCCGCCCGGCGGAGGTTGAACTGGCGTGCGCTGGAGGCGACATCGACGGGCTCGTTGCCGACGACGTTGAACTGACTGATGACCACCATACGCGACTCCGGAGAGATGTTATGGGACGAACCGTGTACCACTCCTCCGTGGAAAAAGACGGCGTCTCCTGGCTCACCCTCGATCGCCACGATGCCGTGATCGCGGTGCAGGCGCGTCAGCGTGGACGGCGGCACCATGTACTTGGAGAGCCCGTTGATATTGACGAACGGTTCGTGCTCGATGAAGCCGAGACGATGGGTGCCGGGCATCACGTGAAGCGCTCCGTTCCGATCCGTGTGGGACTGGAGGAACACCATCCCGGTCATCAGATCGTGACGCCGGTAGCCCCGATCCTTCCAGTAGACAAGATCCTGGTGGAAGTACTCGACTGTGCCACACCACGCCGCCTTGAGGTTCACCTTGCTGGCCCACATGTAGACGGGGGCACCCAAGAGCGTGGAGGCGACCTCACCGAGCGACGGAGCCGTGGCGATCCGCGCAATCGGATGATCTCCAATGTGCGCAACAGAAAAAACCGCCAGGGGCACACCCGGCTCCTGCTCCGTCCACGACTTTGCCAGGTCGGCTGGATTCCGAGCACGCAGCCACGCACACGCGTCCTCGGCGGTAGCGGGTTCCATCAGCTGTCGGTGAACGTAGTATCCGTCCCGGCGAAATGCCTCGACAGCCCCCGGCGCGACGCTCAGCTGCTCAGACATGTCGTGCACCTTCTGCGACCGGGGACCTCAGTTCATCGGTTAGCGCTGTGGTCCACTGGTGTCTCCAGTCGGTTTGGCAGAGCGCGAATCGGTCCACGAATGCACGGCGAGCGTCCTGAATCATTCGGCCCTGCCACCACGCCTCGGCGTCTTCGTACACCTCGGCCAGCTTCGTCGCCGCCGCCTCTGGCGCGTCCCACAGAACGCCGATGTCCCGCAGCGTCTGCAGATCTGCGACAACTTCGTCGCGTACCTCCCACCGGCCGCGATCCCAGAACATGACGGTCGGAACGTTTGCCGCCATCAGCTCCAGCAGGGAGGTTGAAATGGAGGTGACGATTGCGACACGAGCTTCGCGCAGACTGTGTTCGAAGGTCGACGTGTCATCGACAGTCACGTCATCAAACCGCGACGCAAGGCACTCGCGCAGGTTATGACCACAATCGATGGGATGAAGCCGCACGGTTATGGCGGAACGCATTCGCCGTGTCGAGCTTGCCAGGAAGCGATAGTACCCACCTAGCTCAGCCTGCCACTGGTTCCCTGCGGCCGGTATGGAGTGGAACCGGTAATGGTAGCGTGGCAGCTCCTGCGCTACGAAGAGCACTCGAGTTCGGGTCGGTCGACGCCGGCCCGGTCGCCGGCGGGGCACGTGGCCGACGAAGGGGTGCGGCAGATTCCGGAGAGGCTGGCTCGCGTCGTTCGCCCAGCCCCAGACGAAATAGCGGTCGGCGAACCGCGCGTCGTGCTGTTCGAGAGGCATATCTCGGAGCATGCCGTAACCGCCTCCGTGTTGCAGCACGGCCAGCGGTGTTCCTCGCTCGGCCATCTCGGCGGCCATCATCTTGAACGGCTCGTGGTCCAGCCACATGGTCTCTGCCAGAATTGCAGAACATGCCGGAGCCGGCGGCGCGTAGTGCGCTCGCATCTGTGCGAAACCCTCGAGATAGACCGTCGGAAGATTCTGCGGCAAGAGACGCAGGCAGACCGCGTCGAATGGACCCGCGGCGGGCAAAGTGGCAAGCGCCTCTCTAGCCGGATGGGCCGATTCGTCTTCCAGCCTTCGCCGCCTGGAATCAGGAAGCGGCATTGGCATCAGGCGCAGCCGCGACTCGAGTGCCAGGGCCCAGAGCTGCCTGCGCGACAGCGTCACGTCGAACACCAGAACCGCATCGCTCGGACAGACCAAGGCCGCCACGCGACGAGCCAGCGACGCGAGGGCCTGTCGCGGCCACCGACTACCTGTCAGCCTGACCCTGGCGGGAACGGGGGCTTCGTCCGTCGGATCGGCCGAACGCAGCGCTCTGGCCGGGAATGTGTAGCCAGTCGCCTCGAGAATCTGGGAATAGAGTTGCAGGTTGTAGGTGTCCGAATGAGCCAGCCACTGCAGGCCCTCCTGGATATCAAGCGGTGTCACGAAGCTGCTGCTTTGCAGCACGTTGGTCGTCAGACTTGCATACCGATCGAACGCGACCCTCAAGTGCTCATATCGGTCGAAGATGGAATGGACAAAGTGCAGCACCCAGGGACCGATGAGGATGCGCCAGTAGCGGAGCGAGCGCGACACGCCGTGGGCCGCGTTCAAGGCATCGGCCAAAGTTGCCAGAATTCTTTCTGATGCACGGTCGGCGTCGGCAGCGGCGGCGTGGAAGCGCCGCCGGTCATTCCACGGCGATGGCATCAGCTCGACCCTGCGTCCCTCCAATGCGGCCCGACTGTCCCCTTTCAGACACCACGACCCCAGCAGGACAAGATCATCGGCCTCGTCCCAGACCTCTCCACAGGCTGTGGTCGCAAGGAACATCGCTGACTCAGACGGGCACGCCCTCGTTGGCATGCACGTGCCTGAACAGTCGGGAGAGCGGTGAAATGCGCGCGAACACCTTCGCCAATCCGTTGGGGTCGACGCCGTATCTCTGAAAGCTGTCGCTCCGCTCGGCGAGCTGGTCGTCACTGAACTCGAAGCGGTAGGTCGCACCCAGCGGACGGTGGAAATCGGCCAGGGGCCGCCCTGGAGCAGCGTGCATCCAACCCTGCACATCCCACGGAAAGTGGTCGATGATCGGCTCGCCCCCGGCATCCGGATCGAGCAGGTTGAGCACGCGATGCTTCAGATAGCGCCGGACGGCTTCTGTCTCGCTGACGACCTGTCGCCGATCCCCCTCAGATGTCTGCTTGTCGAGGACGAGGCCGCAAGCGACCTTGCTCACGAAGTCGATCCAGGGCTCCATGTGACGCGTCATCAGCCGCGCCTTGTGCCGGAAAATGACGTTTCCGCCAATGTCCCCACGAACGAGCCGCTGATAGTTCTCCTCCTCAGAGTAGAACGCCCGCAATTCCGCTTCACTGTCCCATAGCTCGCTTCGAGTCTCGGCGTAGAAGCTATCGAATACCGCGCAGACCTCCGGCGGAAACTCGTCTCGGCGTTCCCACACGGCGTGCAACCAGTCGAAGGTCCCTATGTCGTGGATAGCGAGGTACCGCATCAACTCGGCAAACGTACGGTCGTTGTAGAGCAGCTCCGTCAGAAGTGAAATTCCGCGGACGGCCAGATAGTCGTCGAAGCTAGCGTCGCAGGTGGCTACGCCGGCCTCCTCGACGTCGAAGACCCTCTGCCCGGCGTACTCGCCGAAATCGAGCGGAATGACTCGCCACTTGATCACATACCCGTGGCGCTTTCGAAAGTCCGGGTCCTTGTACTCCGTTCCGTGGTTCACTTGCAGGGTGTATGACAGGATTCGGCTTGTCCCGGCATCGATCAGCTGCTCGAGCCCGTGGACGAACGAAGCGTAGGTCTCGCCGGGCAGCGGAAAGATGATCTCGGCAAGTGTGGCGCGCCCTTGTTCGAGCAGCCGCTGGTTCACCTGAGCGTAGGTATCGAGCTTGATGTTGTCTCGCTTGATGGCCGTCAGCACGTCCTCGCTCATCGACTGCACCGAAAGCGACACCGTCAGGGTCTGGCCGAGAATCTCCGTCGTTTCAAGAATGCGCTCCTTTCGATTCTTTCCGGTGGTCGCGGTCATGCCCATCGGCCACCGGAATCGCTCCTGCAGACCGCGGATGATGCGGCATATCTCGGCGTCGCGCTTGAACATGCCGAAGTTGTTGTCTGCCACCCAGAGGTTCGACACGCCGGTCGCGGCAATGCGGGGCGCGATGTACTCCAGCTCCTCCCGCACGTAGTCGAGCGAAAAGGCATTTACCTTGGTGTAGTAATCGTCACCCGCATTGCAGAAGTTACACGCGAAGGGACAGCCACGGGTGGTCTCGATGAGGGGTGTCAGCCGCCCGTCGAACAGGTGGTCCAGCAGGCCTGTCACATACGGCGAGGGGATCTCGTCGAGCGTCTTGAGCCGTGCGGCCGGTGGTCCCGCAACATGGGTCCCATCGGCCGCCAGGAAGTGGCACCCCGGGATCGGCGCTTCCTTCATCTTCCGTGCAGCTCCGACGTCCAGGTAGCGCGTCAGAAGCTCAACGAACGCCACTTCAGCTTCGTAGAATGTGTGAAAGTCCGTGTTGGGCCGCGCTCTGAGGAACTCGGCCTGCAAGGCCGCCTCGAACGGAAAGTTGCTCCCCCCCAGGACCGTCACGACGTTCGGATCCAGCGCACGTGCATGGCCCAGCATCCACTCGGCCAGATTGCTATTCCACACGTAGTTGCTACACCCCAGGATGTGCGGTGAGCGAACCCTGAGCGCCTCGAGCAATGCCTCCGGATACTTGAACAGATGCACGTCGACGGCATTGCCCAGCCGCTTCTTCGCGTAGGAGGCGACGAGCCCGATGTTGAGCGATATGTTCTCGGTGGCGAGCTGCGTCCCCGTATGCGTCAAATCCGCCAGGTAGATCAGCACCCGTCCCGTGCGTTCCCGCATCAAGCGTTCCCTCCCACTCGCCGGTGCAGCAGCCGTGTCGCGTCGGTCAGGCGAAACCCTGATTGGCCGCGACCAGTCTGTGGTATTCCGCGACGAGCGCGGGACCGTCGCGGTAGTGCTCGATCGTCAGGAAACGATCCAGGGGCGTCCGTCCGACATGCTCGACAAGGGCATACTCATGCGCTCCGGGCATGTCGTGCGCATCCTCGATCACACCGTTGATCCGACGCGTCGCGCTGACGTGCAGCTCCGTCGCCCGCCCGAGCGGCAGCGCCTCCACGTAGGAGTCGATCGGCACATCCAGATTGACCGCAGAAATCATGGCGTGACTGATGTCGAACAGCAGCTCGAGGCCAAGGTCTTCGACGATCCGCGTAATAAAACTGGGTTCGCAAACCATGTCGTACGCACCGGTCGGGAAGTAGTTGAGATTCTCGACCTTCAGGCCGCCGCCGAAGTGACCGCGCAGGAACTCGACGTTCTGCCTGGCCTGCCGCAGGTAGGTCGCTTCATCGAGACGCCCTCTGACAGGAACATACCGCGGGTAGCCGGCAGCGGACTGCGCGAGAGCATACTCACTCCAGGCTGGTCCGAGGTCACACGCGAACGAATGGAAGCGCCCGGACGCAAGCGCCCCGAGATGCCCGCTGTCCGCGAGCTGCTCCGGCAGCTTGGGGTCAGCGATGCTCGTCGAACACTCCAGGAACTGTATCTTCCCATCGAAGCGCTCATCCGACGGAGCCTTGAAGCCAACCGCAGCCACGAGCGGCAAAAAGGCGTCGCAGTGACGCCGGAACCCATCGCTGAGTGGAGCGCAAAGCCGCAGGTGCGCCATCGTTACTCCCACGCCTCCTTGCGTAGGGCGAAACGCTCGATCACGAGGTCATCGAGGCCACACGTGAAGAAGGTCCGCAGGGCATCGCTGGGCGAGCAGACGATTGGTTCGCCCTGGACGTTGAAGCTCGTATTCAGGACCAGCGGAACACCAGTCAGCTGGTGAAGCCTGTCGAGCAGTGCGAAGAAGAGCGGTTCCTGTTCCCTGGACACCGTTTGGAGACGCGAGGTTCCGTCGACGTGCGTCACGGCGGGAATAGCGGCGCGCTTGTCTGGCCGCACGCGCAGCACCTTCTCCATGTACGGCACGTCGCAGGCGTCTTCGAAGTAGTCGCCCGCGCAGTCCGCCAGAATGGCCGGAGCGAAGGGACGAAAGGCTTCGCGATACTTCACCGCCTTATTGACCCGATCCTTCATATCCGGCAGCCGTGGATCGGCCAGGATGCTTCGGTGGCCGAGCGCTCGCTGGCCGAACTCGAGTCCGCCCTGGAACCACCCCACGATACGCCCGTTCGCAATGCGCTCAGCCGTGTAGCCGGCCGGATCGTCGAGCTCCCGGTATGTGAGGCGATACTTGTCCAGCTCCGTCTTGACCTCGGCATCGCTGTAGGACGGACCGAAAGCGTTGCTACCGAGCCGCCAGGCGCATCCATCGGTGCCCGCGTGAGCCACGTTCAGCGCCGCGCCCAGGCTCGTGCCCATGTCCTCTGGAGCCGGCGGCACGAACACCCGCTCGAAGGGCGTTTCCGCGGCGAACTTGCCGTTCGCGAGGCAGTTCAAGGCGACACCACCCGACAGGCAAAGATTCGTAGATCCGGTGAGGTGATGCAGCCGACGGCCGAGATGAAACAAAACACGCTCGAGCGTGGCCTGTGCCGCCGCGGCGATGTCAGCACCGCGCTGATCCAATTCCGCGCCGGCTGGAAAGGGCGGTCCAAGCAACTGTTCGAGACGCGGGTGGAAGTGCGTCCGGCGCGAGAACAGATAATACTGAAAGTGCATCAAGTCCATCTCGAATAGGCCTTCATCCGTACATCGCACTAACTCGTCCATCGACGACCGATAGCGCTCGGGGTCCCCATACGCGCTGGCACCCATCACCTTCCACTCGTCGCTGTCCGGACGAAAGCCGAGAAACTGAGTTAGTGTCTCGTAGAACATACCCAGACTGTGCGGGAACTCCACGGTTTCGAGCGTCCGGATACGCCCCCCCTCGCCTATCGCCAAGGCCGTCGTTACCTTTTCCCCGAAGCCATCGATCGAAAGGATCGCCGCGCGATCGAATGGCGACGCGAAAAACGCGAGTGCAGCGTGCGCCAGATGATGATCCACGTATTCGATCTGAATCTTGGCGTGACCGACATCGAGAGCTTGCGTGATACGGGCGTCCTGCGGCGCGGCTTCGCCGTTCAGCAGGGCATACAGCTGCCCCGGCTGGCGGTACAACATCTCGGGAAAATGGCGAACACTCTCGAACGTTCCCGCGCCCAGGCGCTCCATGTTCTGCATCGGATTCCAGGCCACGGCGACCACCGACACATCTCTTGCCGCTACGCCGGCTTGTCGAAGACAGGTCTGGATGGCATTGATCGGAAAGCGGCGCGTGCGCTTCTCGCGTACAAGGCGCTCCTCGGCCACAGCGGCGTGAATCCGGCCATCGATCACCAGTGCGGCCGACGTATCGACCCCGTCGTTGGTCAGACCCAGAACGACTCCAGGTCTCGACGTCACAAGGCGCGCACCACCTGCTTCAACACGAGGAAAGCTTCGGCGAACTCGAGCCCGGCCTCCATGCCACGGAACCGGGCGTGGCACTCGAGACCTCGCTCGGAACGGGGATGCGGATAGGGGCGCATCTCCTCCTCGTAGCAACACATGGCCTTGATCTTCGCCGGTAAGTACCGACCAATGTCGACATAGTGGTTGGGCAGAAACCCACGGCTCGGGCCCGGCACCTCGTACGCAAGAACCGTGTCGACCGCACGGCACGCAACCCGACAGGCACTGGCGACGGCCCGATGGTCCTGATCGGAATC